>WNFI01398000.1_pt1 | contig 40732 bp, 27 predicted proteins | sample 5400471 | NCBI WGS metagenome assembly WNFI01 (sample SAMN13153348, study PRJNA577476) | soil metagenome | isolation source: 100 cm saprolite on Douglas fir-dominated hillslope | place: USA:California | collected 2013-09-17 | reverse complement strand
TATGTCGGACAGGAACCCGCCGTCACCATCGACGTACCGGAGACATTCATTTCGAATGGCGACAGGGCGGCCATCAAGCGCCATTTCGATGAGGTCCACGACCGGCGATATGGCACCTGCGCGCCTTCCGAGCCCGCCGAAGTCGTCAGCCTGCGGGCGACCGTCGCCGGCATCATGATGCAGCCTAAGCTGAAAAGATCGCCGCGCGGAACCGCTGCGCCTTCCGATCGCGCTCGCCGCCCTCGCAGGCCGGTGTATTTCTCCGAAACAACGGGGTTCGTCGATACCGCGGTCTTCGACAGGGCACAACTGCAAGCGGGCAACCGGATCGACGGCCCGGCCTTGATCGAAGAGCACGCGTCGACGACGGTTGTATTGCCCAGCGACCGTGTCGAAGTTGACGATCTTGGAAATCTGGTGATCTCGATTGGGAGCGTAGCATGATGCAGGATCGCGCTGGCGCCACGAATAGCCGGGCTGGAAGCGGCGGCGCGGCCGCCGTCTCCGATGCGGTCATGACCGAAATCATCAGAAACGGCGTGCTTGCGGTCACTGAGGAAATGAAGACCAACCTCATGCGTACCGCTTACAACATGATCATCTACGAGGCGCTTGATTTCACCGTCGGGCTGTTTACCGCGGAAGGTGAAACCATCTCCATCGGTATCGGGCTTCCGAGCTTCATTCGCGGCATGTCGAATACCGTGAAGGCGAAGTTGGAGCATTACGGCGTCGATGGCCTGAACGACGGCGACATTCTGGTCACCAACGACGCCTATACCACCGGTAGCCATCTCAATCATTTCACCTTCAGCCTTCCGATTTTTCACGACAATCAATTGTGCGGATGGGCCTGCTGCATGGCGCATTGGCCGGACGTCGGCGGAAGCCTGAGCGGCGCCACGACCGATATCTATTCCGAGGGAATTCAGATTCCGATCCTGAAGTATCAGGATCGAGGCAAGGTCAACACCGATCTGATCTCCATCATAAAGATGAATGTTCGAATCCCCGATCGCGCCATGGGCGATTTGCGCGCGCAAATCGTTGCCGTGAAGACCGGCGCGCGCCGCTTCGGCGAGCTACTGCAGCGCTACGGCCGCTTGGCGGTGCTGCGATCCATCGCGGCAATCATGGACCAGTCGGAACGGGCCGCGCGGGCACGCACCGCCACGATTCCCGACGGGACCTACGAGGCCGAGTCGTTCATGGATGACGACGGGATCGATATCGGCAAACGAATCCCGATCAAGGTCAAGGTCATCAAGCGCGGCGACGAAATGACCATCGATCTGACGGGAATGAGCCCCCAAGTCGCGGGCTTCTTCAATTCCGGGCCGAGCACGGGATACTCGTGCGCGCAGGTTGCCTACAAATGTCTGACCTCGCCGACCGACTATCCGATCAATGAAGGCAGCTTCCGATCGCTCAAGGTCGTTGTTCCCCAAGGTACCGTCGTCAGCGCTGCGAAGCCGGCGGCGATGCGGATGTGGATGACATTTCCGATGACGGTGGTGGATACCGTCATCAAGGCGCTTTCTTCGGCGATTCCCGATCGGGTCAGTGCCGCCCACCATGCCGACCTGGTGATCGCCATGGTGCACGGCATCAATCCGGTGGACAGCAGCTTCTTCATCGGCTTCGTCGGTCCGACCGGCGGCGGCTGGGGCGCCAAGTCGACCGAGGACGGCATGAACGGCGTCGTCTGTTCGAACGACGGCGACACCCACAACAGCCCCTGCGAACAGCTCGAGGTGAGATATCCGGTGCTGATCGAAAAGCACGAACTGCGGATGGATTCCGGCGGCGCCGGCCGCCAGCGCGGCGGCCTCGGAACCGAGGTCGTCATACGCGCGCTCTCACCCATCACGGTGACCTGCCTCGCCGATCGCATGCACTGCGCGCCATGGGGCTTGCATGGCGGTCACTCGGGGCTCGGAAATCTGGTGACGGTGCAACTCGATGGCGGGAAAACCGAAGCTGGCCAGAACTCGAAGATCCGGGCGCAGAGATTGAGAGCCGGCGATCGTCTCACATTGCGGGCCGGCGGTGGCGGCGGCTTCGGTCCGCCTCATGAGCGCGACCAGGCCCTGGTCGCCTACGACGTCAAGCAAGGATACGTCAGCGCTCAAAGCGCCCGGGACAACTATCGTGTTTCGGTCAGTGCCGATTTTGGGGTCTACCAGGATGAGACACGGGAGCTGAGGACGATCGTTTAAGACATCTCAAAAAATCAAGAACAAGAATAAAAAAACAAACATTCGGGAGGAACTTATGGACGCTCGCCTTTATTCACTGTCCGAAGCATCGATTGCCGCGCGAATCGAACGCCTTCCGCCGTCGGGTTGGCATGTCCGGATGCGGTTCATCATCGGGATGGCGACGTTTTTCGATGCCTTCGACCTGATCACAATCGCGACAATCCTTCCGACATTGGTGACGCTGTGGAAGCTGACGCCGCCCCAGATCGGCTGGCTGATCTCCATCGGCTTCGCGGGCCAGGCGGCAGGTGCGATCGGCTTCGGCTATCTGGCGGAGCGCCTCGGCCGGGTGAGGGTCGCGATTTTCTCTATCAGCATTTTCTCGGCGATAAGCATCGTTTGCGCCTTCGCCAACAGCTATGATCAACTGGTCTGGCTGAGGTTCTTCCAGGGCGTCGGCCTGGGAGGTGAAGTGCCAATCGCCGCAGCCTACATCAACGAAATCGCAAAATCACACAAGCGCGGACGGTTCTTTCTGCTCTACGAGTGCGTTTTCCTGCTTGGCATCGCGGTCTGTTCATTGGTCGGGGCGTTCGTGGTACCGCGCTACGGCTATTACTGGATGTTCCTCATCGGAGGGATCCCGGCTCTGATCACAGTTCCATTGCGGCGGTATTGCCCTGAATCGCCGCGTTGGCTTGCCTCGCGCGGCAGACTCAAAGAGGCCGATAGAAATCTCAGTGCGATTGAAGGCATCATCGCCCGAACGCGGGTGCTGCCGCCTCCCGATGCGGCCCGGGTGCATGTCGCCGAGCACAGCGATACGCGGTGGACGGAATTGTTCGAAGGGCGCTACAGAAAACGCACGATTGTCGTATGGCTGCTTTGGTTTTGTTCTTACCTTTTATCCTACGGCATCGGCACGTGGTTGCCGACGATCTACCAAAGAAACTTTCACGCCTCGGTTCAGGAAGCGCTTTGGTTTGGAGCAATCGCGACCGTCGCATCTCTGGTGGCCGGACTTGTCTGCGCGCTTCTCATCGATGACGTCGGTCGCAAGATCTGGATGACTTGCGCATTTGCGCTCGCGGCGATTCCGTTGCTGGTACTTGGCACCTCGGCATCGCCAGCCCTTCTCGAGACGGTGATCTTTGCAACCATTGGGTCGGCCTGCATCATCACCGTCACCATCATACTGTACCTCTACACGCCGGAACTCTATCCAACCCGAATGCGCGCTCTTGGCACCTCCTGGGCGACGTTCTGGCCGAGGGTTGCCTCGATCGTTGGTGCTTCCATGGTGGGGTATGTGCTTCCAGCCTACGGCGTGAATGGCGTCTTCATGGTGTTCGGTTGCATCGCGCTTCTGGGCTGTCTGGTCTGTCTGACGGGAGGCGTGGAAACCCGCGAGCAGATATTGGAAGAGCTGTCACCATAACGCGGCGGCTTCGGTGCATCGTTCGCGACACGAAATGGGGATTGGACGTCGTAGCGGAGAGCCGAGGCCCGGAATAGCTCAAGAAGCGACGAAGCTTGATTAAGCGGGCGAGGATAATGTGAAGAAATTCCGGGAGATCGTCGATAAGTATCGCAAGGCATGACACGCCGTGTCTGCCCAGGACGAAGGCGTTAAATCTAGCCAGCGAACAACCTCAGCGCGCGCGCCTTGAGAAGAATGAAATCAGTACCGGCAGCGTCACCAGGATCACCAGCGGCGCCAGCATCATGCCGGTGACGACCACGACTGCCAGCGGCTTTTGCACCTGCGATCCGATCCCCGCCGACATCGCCGCCGGCAATAGGCCGACTCCGGCGACGACGCAGGTCATCAGCACCGGGCGCAGCTGAAGTTCGCCGGTGCGGATCACGGCGTTGAGGCGGTCGAGGCCTTCATCGATCAGCTGATTGTACTGCGACAGAATGATGATGCCGTCCATCACCGCGACGCCGAACAGCGCGATGAAGCCGATCGCGGCGGAGACGCTGAACGGAATTCCCGATATCAAGAGCCCGAGCACGCCGCCGAAAATCGCCATCGGGATCACGCTCATGGCCAGCATGGTATCGATCATCGAGCCGAAATTGAACCACAGCAGCACCGCAATCAGCGCCAGGCTGATCGGCACCACGATCGACAGCCGCTTGATGGCGTCCTGCAGGTTGCCGAACTCGCCGACCCATTCGACCCGCGAGCCCGGCGGCAGCTTGACCTGCGCGGCCACCTTGTCCTGGGCTTCCCGGACCGCGCCGCCGAGGTCGCGTTCGCGCACCGAGAACTTGATCGGCAGATAGCGCTCCTGCTGTTCCCGATAGATGTACGCCGCGCCCGAGACCAGGTTGATCGATGCAACTTCGCTCAGGGGTATCTGCGTGATCGTGCCGTTCGGGCCCGCCGTGCCGATCCGTAAATTCTGGATCGCCTCGGCGCTCTTCCGATACTCGGGTGCAAGGCGGACGATAATCGGAAAATGCCGGTCGCTTCCGGGTTCATAGAGATCGCCGGCGGAGTCGCCGCCGATCGCCACCTTGATGGTGGCATTGATGTCTCCGGGGGCCAGCCCGTAACGGGCAGCCTTGGCGCGATCGATATCGATCTGGATGGTGGGCTGGCCGAGCGAGGTGAACACAGCGAGGTCGGTCACCCCCTGGACGGTGGCAAGCACCGACTTGATCTTGTTGGCGGTGTCGCTGAGGGCCTTCAGATCGTTGCCATACAGCTTGATTGAGTTCTCACCCTTCACGCCGGATACCGCCTCGGAGACGTTGTCCTGCAGATATTGCGAGAAATTGAATTCGACGCCGGGGAACCCGTCCTGCAATTGCTTGAGCAACCGCGCGGTCAGTTCGTCCTTGTCGTGCGGCCCGGGCCATTCGTTGACCGGCTTCAGCGGCGCGAAGAATTCCGCATTGAAAAGCCCGGCGGCGTCGGTGCCATCGTCGGGGCGGCCATGCTGCGACACCACCGATTCCACTTCCGGAAAGCTTCGGATCAGCTTGCGCATCTCGTTGACATAGGCGTTGCCTTCCGCAAGCGAGATCGTCGGCGGCAAGGTTGCGCGAATCCACAGATTGCCTTCTTCAAGCTTGGGCAGGAACTCGAGCCCGAGCAGACGGCTGCAAAGGATGGTCAGGACGACGAGCGTGGCCGCGCCCGCCATCACCAGCTTGCGGTTCTCGACGGCCCATCGCAGCACCGGCATGTACAGCCGGTGCAGCCACCCGACGATCCAGGTTTCGGTTTCGCGGATCTGTGACGGCAGGATCAGGGCGCTCAGCGCCGGCGTCACCGTGAAGGTCGCGAGCAACCCTCCCGCCAGCGCATAGGCATAGGTTCGCGCCATCGGTCCGAAAATATTGCCCTCGACGCCGCTCAGGGTGAACAGCGGCAGGAACGCCGCGATGATGATCGCGGCGGCAAAGAAGATCGAACGCGACACGTCGGCGGCGGCGCTGAGAATGGCATGGCTCTTCATGCCCATGGCGGTTTCGGGCGAAATGTGGCTGCGTTCGGCTTCGGACAGCGCAGTGGTTTGCGACAGCCGGCGAAAGATCGCCTCCACCATGATCACGGTGGCGTCGACGATCAACCCGAAGTCGATCGCGCCGACCGAGAGAAGATTCGCGGATTCCCCGCGCACGACCAGAATGATGACCGCGAAAAACAGCGCGAACGGTATCGTCGCGCCGACGATCAGCGCGCTGCGCAGATCGCCGAGAAACAGCCACTGCAGCAGCACGATCAGCAGGATGCCGACCACCATGTTGTGGAGCACCGTGGCGGTGGTGATGTCGATCAGGTCCTTGCGGTCGTAGATGCGTTCGATTCTTACCCCCGGCGGCAGGATACTGGAGCTGTTGATCGACGCCACCAGCTGTTCGACGCGCGTAATGGTCGGCGAACTCTGCTCGCCACGGCGCATCAGCACGATGCCCTGCACGATGTCGTCGTCCTGATCGAGACCGGCAATGCCAAGCCGCGGCTTCTCGCCGACGGTGACGGTGGCGATATCCTTGACCAGAACCGGATTGCCGCCGCTTTGCGACACCATCGTAGAGGCGAGATCATCGATCGAGCGGATCAGGCCGACGCCGCGCACCACCGCGGATTGCGTGCCGATATTGACGGTGTTGCCGCCGACATTGATGTTGGAGTTGTTCACCGCCTGCAAAAGCTGCGGCAGCGTCAGCCCGTAGGCGATCAGCCTGTTGAAATCGACCCGCAACTCGTAGGTCCTGGTCTTGCCGCCCCAGCCGGTGACGTCGATCACGCCTGGCACCGCGCGGAAGCGGCGCTGCAGCACCCAGTCCTGCAACGTCTTGAGATCGAGCACGCTGTAATTCGGCGGCCCCGCCAGCCGATAGCGATAGATTTCACCGATGGCGCTGAGCGGCGAAATGCCGGGCTGCACGTTGCCGGGCAACGGCGCGAGCTGCGACAGCCGGTTCAGCACCTGCTGCAGCGCCTCGTCATAGGTGTAGTCGAACGAGAACTGCAGCTTGACGTCGGACAGGCCGTATAACGAGATGGTGCGGATGGTGCGCAGGTTCTTGATCCCGGCGACCTGGGTCTCGATCGGGATAGTGATGTAGCGCTCTATCTCTTCCGAAGAGAGACCCGGACTTTGCGTCACGATGTCGACCATCGGCGGCGTCGGGTCGGGATAGGCTTCGATGTTGAGTTGCTTGAACGCAATCAGGCCGCCGATCATCACGACGGCGAACAGCGCCACCATCAGAAAGCGGCGGTTGACGGCAAGGGCGACGAGGCGATCCATCCAGATCGGACCTTTCAGAAAAGCCGAAGCTGGGGGTTAGCTGCCCGTCGCAGCGCGGTCAATGAACAGACTACCCTTGGTGACGATCTGCTCACCGGGCTTGAGATTGCCCTGCACCTCGACCAGGTTGCCGTTGGCGAGACCGGTCTTGATCCGGCGCAGTTCGATCGTCTTGTCCTCATGTGCGACCCAGACCCGGACCTGGTCGCCCTCATAGATCAGCGCCTGCTTCGGCACGCCGATCGCTGGGTGATCGCCGGCGGAATAGATCGTGACGTTGGCGAACATTTCCGGCTTCAGCACACCATTGCGATTATCCACCGTGGCGCGGACCAGGAGCCGGCGGGTGGCGGGATCGATCGCCGCCGAAACATAATTAATGCGCGCGGTGATGTCGCGGCCGGGCAGCGCCAGCACGCTGAAACTGATTTCCTGGCCGACCGACACCGCAGAAGATTCCGTCTCGCGAACGAAAGCGGTGAGCCAGACCGTGGAGAGATCGCCGATCACGAACACCGGGTCGCTGGCACCGGCGTTGACATACTGGCCGGGGCCGATCTTGCGCTGGACCACCGTGCCTGCAAGTGGCGCGTAGATCGTGACTTCCCGGTTGATAATGCCCTTTTCCTGAAACGCGGTGATGGCGTCGTCGGTCAGGCCGAGAATCCGCAGGCGGTTACGCGCCGCTTCCAGCGCGATCTCGGCCGAGCGCAGATCGTTCTGCGCCGATATCAGGGCTGCCTGGGTTTGCTGATAGTCCTTGAGCGGGACTGCCTTGCCCTCGAACAGATCCTTGGCGCGCCTGTCCTGGATCTGTGCCAGTTCGAGCTGCGATTTGGCCTTGTTGAGGCCGGTCACGGCGGCGACGAAATCATTCTGCGCCTGCACCGTGTCGGCCGCCTCGATCACGAACAATGGCTGTCCCTGGGTGACGCTGTCGCCGGGCCGCGCCAGGAGCTTGGTCACTCGCCCGGCATAGGGCGAGAACACCGGCGTCGAGCGGTCTTCATCGACCGCGATCTTGCCTTCGGTCACGTGCTCGGCGCGGAAGATTCGTTCAGTGATGGGCTCGATGGCCAGGCTCGCCCATTCGGCCGCCGTCGGAGTGTAGCGCTCAAGGCCCTTGCGCGATTGGCTGGAGACGTCGGAGTGCGCTTGAGGGGCCTGCCTGATTTGCAAGAATACGATGACGGCCACCGCGCCAAGCCCAAGGAGGCCGGCGCCCGCGGCCAGCCGTTTTCGACTAAACGTCTGAAACTGCTTGGTAAATTTTTCTAACATGAGGCCTTGATGAGGTCAGCGACGATTCCGGGCGCGATTGCCGCAGCGGTGCGCTAGCAGCGGTGCGCTAATAGTGCCCAATTGATCTTTCAAACAATCTAAAAGGCGCGGAGCACGGGCATTTTAAGTTAAGATTTCGACAGCGGGGCGACGGGGCGACGGGGCGACAGGGCACGCCCTCAATCCCGGGGCCATTGCGGCGCGTGACTGCCGAGCGGCATCGCCTGGCGCGACCACGAAGCAGGCGTCTGCGACAGCAAGGCGGCGTGACGGACGGACCGCAGCGGACCGAAGCCCGACGCGGCTTCTTCCACAAAGGGCACGATTGCGTCACTCTTCAAATCCTCCACAGCAAAACCATCGGCGATGCGACCCAACTCCCAGAGCCAGCGGCCGGTTCGCGCCAGCGACACCTGGACATGCCAGCTGCCGCCTTCGCGCGATTGCCGCGCCCGCGCCATCATGGCTCCAAACGCCATCAGATAGCCGGTGGCATGATCGAGCATTTGCGCGGGTAATTCCTTCGGCCCGTCGACGCCGGCCGCCACGCCCTCTGCATGATTGAAGCCGGTTGCGCATTGCACCAGCGAATCGAAGCCGCGGCGCTCCGCCCACGGCCCGGCGTGGCCATAGGCCGACAGCGAGACACTGACGATGCCTGGGCTGATCCTTGCCGCATCCAAAGCTGAGAACCCGAGCGCCGCGAGCGAACCTGGACGATAGCCCTGCGAAAAAATATCGGCCTGTGCCAGCAGGCCGGCCAACACCTCCCGCCCCTGTTGGTCTTTGAGATCGATAAAACTGGTCAGCTTGCCGCGCCCGGTATCGATGGTGAGCCACGGAATCGCCGGCAGAGCCGGGCCGGAGATCAGCATCACGTCGGCGCCATAGGCGGCCAAAGTGCGGCCGGCGACCGGACCGGCAATCACCCGCGACAGATCCAGCACGCGCAACCCCGCCAGCGGGCGATCACCCGAAGGCCACGGCCTTGGCGCAGCCTCGCCGATTTTCTCGATCTCGATCAAAGGCAGTTTTGCGATCGCCCTGGCCTGCGGCAGTTCCGACCATTCATCATACGAGCGCATCAGCGCGACCACGCAGCCGCCGGCATAGGCCGCAGTCTCGAACGCCTCGCCGTCCCATTGCATCAGTGCGGCCTGGACCTGGTCCCGCTCCGGGGCGCAGTTCAGCACCCTGCAGACGGCGTCGCGGTGATGCGGGAAATTGGTGTGCAGCCGCACGAAGCGGTGGTCGCGGGTCTTGTAGACCCCGGCGATGGCATCCCATGCCGGCGGCGGCGGTTTGCCGTCGACGCGCAGATAACGCTCGGAGCGGCATTCGACCACGGCATGGCGCATGTCGACCGCGACGTTTTGCGATTCTCCGCTACGCAGCTGCCAAATGTTTGCCGCGGCCAACCCCGCCGCGGCTATGCTGACTTGCGCCGCAGCGGCGACGCGAAACGACGACGGCAGCAGCGGCTCGTCGCCGGTCAGCGTGACGGCCTCGAGCGCGGAAGTATCGCCGCCGGCGCCGCTCCACAGATCGGCGAGGATCTGGTCAGGACTGCGGTTGGCCTCGCTCATGTCTTACCTCCGCAGCGCAGGGGATGGCTGGCCGAAGGCCTGTCGGATGGGGGAATAACGATGAGACCGTGTGCAAATCCCCCACTCCAACCTCCGCTTCCGACGATGCTGCGCATCGCGGAACTCCTGCTCCCCTCCCTTGCGGGGACGGAGCCTGCCCCCCGACTTGATCGGCGGTCAGGGGTGGAGTGTCAAGCGCAGTGACTCGCATGTCTCCCAACCCAGAGAGCGAGCTTCGCTCGTCTGGACCCCGAAGGGGAAGGGAGCACGCCGCATTCGGGGCGCGGCCTCATTTGGAAATACCGAAGACGACATCAACCGGCCCACGCTCCCCAAATCCGCAATCCGCCGAGCATTTGCACAGCTTAGCCGTCCCTAAGAACGTCCTTTACCTCTTTCACCGACCAGCTCTCGTCCAGCGGCAACACCCTGACGCTGGTGTTGTCGGTCTCACTCACGAGGGCATGGGAACTGGTATCGTCCTTGATGCGCACAAGTTTGAGGTCGGTGTCCGGCTGCCAGTTCAGGGTGACGTCAAGGTCACCGGGAAAGATTCGCCACTTCGAGCCGTCGTCAAGTTCCACGAGATGACTCTCCGAGTGCTTGCGGATTTTCATGACTTCAGCCCTCGCCTATCCGGCATGGCGTTCTCGTTCCAGCTGTTTCAGGTAGGCCAGGCCCGAAACCGTCAACTCATGGCCGCTGGTCTCTCCGGTACTGATCAACTCAAAAATGTGCTGGGTGAGCGCCTTGCGCGCCTGAACGATATCGACATGCGGACGGTCCTTGAAACTCTCGTAGATGCTCATCGTCCGTTCGACCACGGTCGGAGCGAGAATGTCTTCAAGAGGATCGGTCATACTGGATAAGGCTTTTTGGGCAAAATTGTTCCGGACCACTGAAATGGTGGCTTCGATCGGCGCGGAACCTCGCTTGCCATCCCGTGGCCTGTATCAGCCTCCTGTTTCGAATATCTCCTGACGAGGGGCACGGCTGGAGCCATTTCCCGGCTTCATTTTTGGCTTTTCATTCAGAACATATTCATGCGCTCTACGCCAAACTGATGAGGGTCATGATGCGCCTGCGGGCTGCGTTACGAGCTGGTGTGCACGGGTGAGCCGACATTTCCTGATGAAATCGGAATCCGGCCGGAAGCTTTGCAAGATTGGTAAAACCAATGATTGAGGCAAAAATCTCGAAAAAACCGCGCCGAAGTGCGTCGGCCACCTCGCCGGCATGTGCCGCACTCGTCATGGTGGTCGGGATGCTCAGCGTTGTTGCCTCAAATGCGGCCGAGATTAACGCCCGCGACATGGTTCTGATCGATCGGCTTACATGGGGGATCAATGCCTCCAGCGCCGCGCATTTCCAGGCGGTCGGCACGGAACGCTGGCTCGCGGAACAATTGCATCTGGCCGCCAACACCGCCTTGCCCGATGGTGTCAGAAGCCAAATCGAGGCAATGCCGGATGTACACAAGTTTCCGTTCGACATTGCGGTTGCGTTCGACCTGCAGGCCAGGAGCGCCAATCAGGTCGCCGATCCGGACCAGAGAAAAGCCGCGCAGCAGGTCTTTCAACAGGCCATGAACGATCGGGCGAAACAGGCGGCGGCACGCACCATCCTGCGCGCGCTCTACGCGCCGGATCAACTGCGCGAACGCATGACATGGTTCTGGTTCAACCATTTCAACGTATATCAATACAAGGCGAACATTCGCGTCCTGGTCGGCGACTATGAGAGTAGCGCCATCCGCCCCTTTGCGCTCGGCAAGTTCCGCGATCTTCTCGTCGCCACCCTGCATCATCCGGCAATGCTGCGTTATCTCGACAATGCCGACAACGCGGCGGGGCATCTGAACGAAAACTACGCCCGCGAGATCATGGAATTGCACACCATGGGTGTCGGTTCGGGTTACGCGCAATCGGATGTCGAGGCCCTGGCCCGCATTTTGACGGGCGTCGGAATCGACTTGAAATCGGAAGACCCGAAGCTCAAGCCGGAGCTGCAATCCCAGTTGTTTCGCGCAGGCGCATTCGAGTTCAATCCAGCGCGGCACGATTACAGCGACAAGACGTTCCTCGGCCACCCGATCAAAGGGCGCGGGTTGGCCGAAGTCAACGAGGCGATTGATATTCTTGTCCGCCACCCGGCGACGGCGACGCATCTGTCTCGCCAGATCGCGACCTATTTCGTCTTGGACAATCCCCCGGAATCGCTGGTGCAGCAGATGGCACAGACGTTCCTGAAAACCGACGGCGATATCGCCGCTGTGCTTTCCACGATGGTGCGTGCACCGGAATTTACAGCGTCGCTCAAGCCGGGCACCAAATTCAAGGATCCCGTGCAATACGTCCTGTCGGCCGTGCGGCTGGCCTACGACGACAAGATTATCCAGAACACGGCGCCGATCCAGAGCTGGCTCAACCGTCTCGGAGAAGGTCTGTTCAATCGCGATACGCCGGATGGCTATGCCATGACTTCGGCGTCCTGGAACGGGCCCGGACAAATGATGCTGCGCTTCGAGATCGCGCGGCAGATCGGTTCAAGCTCGTCGGGCCTGTTCAAGCCGGACGGACCGAACGCGGTCGATCAGCCGGCCTTTCCGCTGATCCAGAACGCGCTCTACTTCAACGGGCTGCGGCAGACATTGGGTTCGACCACGCTTGCCACACTCGATCAGGCAGTCTCGCCGCAGGACTGGAATACGCTGTTTCTGTCGTCGCCCGAGTTCATGCGCTAGAGCATGATCCGGACAAAGCATGCCCTCGGACTTGATCCGAGGGTGGATACCGGTTTTCCGAAAAGCATGCCCTCGGGCTCGACCCGAGGGATCATGCTCGATCAAAAAAACTCCCTGGAGGATCGCAACATGAATCGCCGTGACCTGATCAAGGCTTTCGCCGCAACCGTTCCCTTGACGATGGCGGGTCGTGTTTGGGCGGCGCCGGCCACCGACGCACGGCTGCTGGTGGTGTTCCTGCGTGGCGCCTACGATGCCGCCAATGTCGTCGTGCCCGTGTCCAGCGACTTCTACAACAATTCGCGGCCGACGCTTGGCATCGCGCGGCCGGACGTGGGTAATCCGAATGCGGCGTTGTCGCTCGCGACAGACTGGGGATTGCACCCGGTGCTGCGCGACAGCATCTACCCGCTCTGGGCAAAGCGGGAAATCGCGTTTGTTCCGTTTGCGGGTACCAGCGATGACCTGACGCGGAGTCACTTCGAGACCCAGGACACGATCGAGCTTGGCCAGGCGGTCGGCGGCTCGCGCGATTATCGCTCGGGATTCATGAGCCGGCTTGCCGCCGAGCTGACGCGGGCCAAGCCGATTTCCTTCACCGACCAACTGCCGCTGATCTTTCGCGGCAAGACCCAGATCCCGAATATCGGGTTGAACAGCGTCGGCAAGCCGGGCGTCGACGACCGCCAGGCCAGGCTCATCAGGAATATGTATGCGCAAAGCGACCTTGCTTCCTCGGTTTCGGAAGGATTCAGGGTTCGCGATGATGTCTATCGCTCGATCTCCGAGGAAATGACGGCGGCAAATCGCGGCGCGGTCTCGCCGCGCGGCTTCGAGCTGTCGGCGCGGCGCATCGGCCGCTTCATGCGCGAGCAGTTCAACCTCGGCTTTGTCGATGTCGGCGGCTGGGATACCCACGTCAATCAGGGAGCCGCTACGGGTTACCTCGCCGACCGCCTCGGCGAACTCGGCCGCGCGCTTGCAGGCTTTTCCGAAGAGATCGGCCCGGCGGGATGGCGAGACACGGTGGTGGTCGTCATCTCCGAATTTGGCCGCACCTTCCGGGAGAACGGCGACCGCGGCACCGATCACGGACACGGCAGCGTCTACTGGGTGATGGGAGGCGGAATCAATGGCGGCCGTATCCTTGGCGAACAAGTCAAGATCGACCAGACAAAACTCTTCCAGAACCGGGACTATCCGGTCATGACGGACTATCGTGCGATGTTCGCGGGGTTGTTCCAGCGCATGTTTGGCTTGGAAGCCGCGAGCGTTCAGCGAATCTTCGCGGGCGTCCATCCGGCAGAATTGGGACTGGTATAGGAAAGCGGCTCGCCGGTCGCCTGGGTGTCGCAATGGAAGGCGATAATTGGCACGAAAAGCGATACCTGTCAGTTTAGATCGCGCTGACACCATCATAGGATTGTCCGGAAACCTCCTGCTTCCGACTAACAATCGATTTCCGCATTGGACGGCACATCAATTGAGCGAAGATCCGACACTGCCTGCCGGCGACGTGCGCGAAGCTCCGCAGGGCAAGCTCCCCATTCTGGCCCTGTCGGCGCTTGGCATCGTATTCGGCGATATCGGGACCAGCCCGCTGTATACCTTCAAGACCATCCTGAGCACCGCTGAAAAATTCCCCGACGCCAGCGTTGTGCTGGGCGCCCTTTCGCTCGTGCTCTGGACGCTCTTCATCATCACCACGGTAAAATATGTCTCGTTCGCCATGCGCGTCGACAATGACGGCGAAGGCGGCATTCTGGCCTTGATGGCGCTGCTGGGCGTGAAGAAGCAGCAGCGGCCGACCATCGTGGCGGTCGGCCTGTTCGGAGCGGCGCTGATCTACGGTGACGGCGCGATTACACCGGCGATTTCGGTGCTCTCGGCGCTGGAGGGCCTGAACATGGCGACGCCCGCACTGCAGCCCTATGTGGTCCCCGCCGCCGTTGCGATCCTGCTCGCGCTGTTTGCAATCCAGTCCAAGGGAACGGCGGCGATCGGCCATTTTTTCGGCCCGGTCATGCTGGTCTGGTTCGTCGCCATCGCGGCGATGGGGATTTCGGGCATTGTGCAGCATCCTTCCGTGTTCGCCGCACTCAATCCTGTCTACGGTCTGTCCTATCTGTTCTCACATGGGGCAACCGGCTTTCTGGTGCTGGGTGCCGTGTTTCTCTGCGTCACCGGCGCCGAGGCGCTTTATGCCGATATGGGTCATTTCGGCAGGGGACCCATCAAGCTTGCCTGGTTCGCGGTCGTGTTTCCAAGCCTGATCCTGAACTATGCCGGGCAGGCCGCGCTGGTGCTCGAAGGCGCCCCGACCGACGGCAATATTTTCTTTCGACTCTGCCCTGGGGTTCTGCTGATCCCGCTCGTCGTGCTGGCGACGGTCGCGACGATCATTGCCAGCCAGTCGATCATCACCGGGGCTTTCTCGATGACACGGCAGGCGATCCAGCTCGGCTGGCTGCCGAGACTGCGGATCAGGCAGACCTCGTCGGAAGGCTACGGGCAGATTTACGTTGGCGTCGTCAATTGGCTGCTGATGATCGTGACGGTCGGACTTACCATCGGCTTTGGCAAGTCCGATAATCTGGCAGCCGCTTACGGCATCGCCGTTTCGCTGACGATGCTGATGACGTCGGCACTTCTTTTCATTGCGATGCGCGAGATCTGGGGCTGGAACATACTGGCTGCCGGCTCCGTCGCTGCCTTCTTTCTTGTCATCGACAGCGCCTTCTTCCTGGCCAATCTCACCAAGATCGCCGAGGGCGGATATGTCCCTCTAATCCTTGCTATTTCGGTCTACACCGTGATGTGGATCTGGCACCGCGGAGCGGAGGCCGTGACGGCGCGAATGCATGAATCTCTGATCCCCGTCCCGGACTTCATGAAGGATATTCAATCCAGGAAGATTCCCCGCGTTCCCGGCACGGCCGTGTTCCTGACCCGGACCGAGCGGGATACGCCGCCGGTCATGGTCTGGCATGTCAAGCATAACCGTGCATTGCACGAGCATCTGTTCGTGCTGCGCGTGGAAATCCTCTCGGTGCCGTGGGTCTCGCCCCGCAACCGGATCACGATCGAGAAAGTCGCGGAAAATTTCTGGCGCGCGGAGGCGCGTTTCGGCTTCATGGAACGACCGCATATTCCCGAACTTCTCACCGTCAGCAAAGCGATGGGATGCACGATCGACCTCGACGACGTGACTTATTACGTGGGCCATGAGACCGTCGTCGGCCGCGAGGACGGCAAGGGCCTGCCCGCCTGGCAGGAGCGGATCTTCGCCGTGATGGAACGCAACGCCGTCCATGTCAGCGACTTCTTCAGCCTCCCCAGCGATCAGGTCGTCGAGATCGGGCGGCTGGTTGCGATTTAGAGCGGTTTCGCCTTGGGTTGAATCGCCACCTTATCCTGGCGCAACGGCTTCGCCGTCATCGCCTGAGGAGCGCGTTCTTCACGCGCGTCTCGAAGGGATGAGGTGTGTTCATCCTCATGGTTCGAAACGGCGCAAGACCATGAGATGCACATGAAGCGATGGGTATCGCGGAGTTTATCATCGGGCCGGCCGAAGGCCGGACCCGTTGGCTCCACCCATCCTACAAGCTGCGTTGGGGAATTCGGTCACCGCCCTCTCGTCCGTCATGGCCGGGCTTGTCCCGGCCATCCACGTCTTTCAGCGCTCGTGACAGAGAAGACGTGGATGCCCGGGACAAGCCCGGGCATGACGAACTTATATCTGGTCGCTGAGCCTTCCAGCGCGCGGAACGCCGTGGATCGAAAAGCCGGCTGCCGTTTAATGGTTGCTACGGGCTAACCCCGGCACCGGCTCCAGTCCGGAATTTTCGTATCAGACGTGGTGATCCGCGGCAGGAGATTCAAAAACGTTACGCGGCGCGTACGGTATGAAGAAATTTGTCGACCTCGATTTTGAGCAGTCTGCTCTCCTGCGACAGCGACCGTGCCGACGTCAGGACCTGTGCTGAGGCAGAACCGGTAGCGCTGGCGCCTCGGTTTACCTCGGTGATCTTATGCGCGACGTCGGCCGTGCCCTTGGCCGCCTCGCCGACATTGTGGGCGATTTCGGCGGTTGCAGTACCCTGATGTTCGACCGTCGCAGCGATGGTCGAGGCGATCTCCGAGATGCGGGTGATGGTCGAGCCGATCTCCTTGATGGCGCCGACGGAATCCAGCGTAGCGGCCTGCATGCCGGCGATCTGGGTTCCGATCTCGTCGGTAGCCTTGGCGGTCTGCGCCGCCAGCGCCTTGACCTCGCTAGCCACGACCGCAAAGCCCCGGCCAGATTCACCGGCGCGCGCTGCCTCAATCGTAGCGTTGAGCGCCAGCAGGTTGGTCTGTTCGGCAATGGCGGTGATGATCTTTACCACGTCGCCGATGCGGCCGGCCGCCTTTGACAATTCGTTGATACGGGCGTCGGTTTTCTCGGCCTGCTGCACCGCCTCAGCGGCGATCCTGCTCGACTCGTGCACCTGATGAGAAATCTCGTTTACCGATGATGCCATTCCTTTGGCTGCGGAAGTGACAGAGTTTACCCTCATCGATGCGTCATCCGAGGCCGATGCAACGTCGGCTACGAGCCGCTGAGCCGTCTCCGCCGTTTCGGTCAGGGTAGTTGCGGCACCTTCAAGCTGCCGCGACGCGGACGAGACCGTATCAACCACCTGGCCTACGGCGGCCTCGAATTCGCTGGCGAGGCGGGCCAGCTCATCGCGGCGCTGCTGGGCGGCTTCTTCCGTCCGCGACGCGGTGTCGCGTCTCAGCTTTGCGGTTTCGAGCGCATTCTTCTTGAAGATGTCCACGGCGCTGACGATGTCTCCAATCTCGTCCTTAGAGGTGTGGCGCGGAATCTCGACTTCGAGATCGCCTTGCGACAGCCTGAGCATGACTTTTGCCAGCAAGCGCAAGGGCCGCAAAGCCCTGACGTTCCAAAAGGCGAAGGCGCCACCAACGATGAGCGAAATAGTTGCGATCATCATCATCAGCGTGCCGAAACGGCCCACAATCTGATCGACTTCCGCGCCGATGGCCTTGTTTCTGGCTTCCTGAAAGTCGATGAACTTATTGATCGTCCGCAGCCATTCGACAAATGCTGGCCGGGCGTCCTGCAACAGAGTTTGACGGGCGGCATCCAGATTGCCAGCCTTGCGAGCGGCGATCACCTTGCCGACCAGCGGCATCGTCCTGGCCTCGGCTGCCTTGATCTCACCGACAATGAGAAGATCTTCCGCCGTCGCGCTATCGCCCGAAAACATCGCATCCAGCGGGCCGGCTGATTTGGCATAAAACTCCTCAAGCCGCTTGATATCGGAAAGAACGCGCTCCAGTTCGGCTGGTTCGCTCACAAGCGTCACGTCGCGAAGTCCAATGGCACGATCGTGAACACTTCCCCGAAAATTGATTGCATACCTCTGCTTGACGCTGTTGATGTTGTTGATTGTTGAAAGCGCCGAATTCACCGTGGACACTTCTTTGATGCTGAAGGCCGCCAGCCCGACCAACATTGTCAAGACGATGCCGAAACCGACAATGAGACGCAGTTGAATCTTTGCCTTGCCAGTCTGCGCTGCAGCGATCACCGATGTGCCGGCCACCGGAGCGTTGTTGTTTTCCATGGACATCAGATTGTCTCGCGATCGCGGGCGAACAGACCATTGTCGGCGGCCAAATCGTGCTTGGTAGCCCCCGGATAATTGCGCCGCATGATTCGGCCGCTCCCTTTGCGGCGCCAGTTGGCCCCATCTGCGTTAAGATCGATTTAATGGTTCATCGCTTCGCCCGGCAGATCATGCACTCTCTGCGGTCTATCGGCTGAGTCCGGAAAAAGCCCCCCGCATCTTCGCTGACTTCCTCCTTCTCGTTCATCCGGACGACCAGGCGAGAAGTTTTCCGAAATCATCGCCCATTGGCGCGCGCTAGTGAAAATCCCGCGAGCGCGGCAGGATCCGGACATTGCGCGGATGGCGGATTTTCTGCGCCGGGTTGTCCGGATGTTCGCGGCGGTCGTCGTTGAGCGGTTCGGCCGGTCCGCAAGCCACGCCATATTGTTGCCCGAGCGCGTCGTCGGCGAGATGCTTAAGATCATGCGAGCGATCGAACAATCGGTCGGCGACCAGGTGCACCACCTTTTCCGGGCTGCTTTGAATGCGGCCTTCGACCAGCACCAGCCGCGCGCCCATCACCTCCTTGCGGAATTGCTCCATCACCTTGGGCCACACCACGACATTGGCGATGCCGGTTTCATCCTCGAGCGTCATGAAGACGACGCCGTTGGCGCTGCCGGGACGCTGCCGCACCAGCACCACGCCGGCGCAACGCACCTTTTGCCTGTCATTGGCGTGCGAGATCGCCTGGCATGTCACCACGCGCTGTCGGGTCAGCATCGGCCGCAGGAACTGCAGCGGATGCCCCTTCAGCGACAGGCGAATGGTCTGATAGTCCGCCACCACCTGTTCCGGCAACGGCATCAACGGCAATGGCTGCGCCTCCTCGTCGGGCTGTTCGCGCGCTATCGCTGCGGAAAACAGCGGCAGCGGCACGTCGTCGGGCAACCGCCGCACCGCCCACAGCGCGGCGCGGCGATCGAGGCCAATGGAGCGAAACGCATCGGCATCCGCCAGCAGGATCAGCGCGCGCTTCGGCAGCGCGGTGTCGCGGGCGAAATCCTCCAGCGAGGTGAAAGGACGGCGGGCGCGGGCCGCGACAATGCGCTGGTCCCAATATTCGCCGGGTTTTCGCTTTTTGTTATCCCGATCCGTCAGCTGATCTTCATCCTTCACCTTGTCGTCGACATCGAACACCTCAAAACCGTCGATCTGGCGAAAGCCGAGACGCACGGCGTGATAATCCCCGCATTTTTCTTCCAGCGTGTTCTGCCCATGGCTGAACGACACGTCGATCTCGCGCACATCGACGCGGTTCTTGCGGGCGTCGCCGACGATCTGCGCCGGCGCATAAAATCCCATCGGCTGGGAATTCAACAGCCCGCAGCAAAATGCATCGGGATGAAAACATTTGAGCCATGACGAGATATAGACAAGCTGGGCGAAGGCCGCGGCATGGCTTTCGGGGAAGCCGTAGCTGCCGAATCCCTTGATCTGGTCGAAACAGTTTTTCGCGAACACCGGGTCGTAACCGCGCGCGATCATGTTGTTGACCATCTTGTGTTCAAACGTCTGAATAGTACCGACGTTGCGAAACGTCGCCATCGCCCGGCGCAATCCGTTGGCTTCCTCGGACGTGAATTTCGCGGCATCGATAGCAATACGCATCGCCTGTTCCTGAAACAGCGGCACGCCGAGAGTTTTGTGCAGGACCTTGTGAAGCTCATCCTTATCGCCGTGTTCGGGCGACGGCGAAGGATAGCTGACAATCTCCTGACCATTTCGGCGCCGCAGATAGGGATGCACCATATCTCCTTGAATCGGCCCGGGCCGCACGATCGCCACTTCGATCACAAGATCGTAAAATTCGCGCGGACGAAGCCGAGGCAACATGTTCATCTGCGCGCGGCTCTCAACCTGGAACACACCGAGCGACTCGCCTTTGCAGAGCATGTCGTAAACTTCCGGCTCTTCGCGCGGGATCGTCGCAAGCTCCCATCTCTTTCCCTTGTACTGCGCGACCAGGTCGAAGCATTTCCGGATACAGGTCAGCATGCCCAGCGCCAGCACATCGACCTTCATCATGTTGAGGGTGTCGATGTCGTCCTTGTCCCATTCGATGAAGGTGCGCTCGTCCATCGCGGCGTTGCCGATCGGCACATAGCTGTCGAGCCGGTCCTGTGTCAGCACGAAGCCGCCGACATGCTGCGACAGATGGCGCGGGAACTCGATCAGTTCGGAGGCCAACTCGATGGCGCGGAAAATCATCGGATTTTTCGGATCGAACCCGGCCTGCTTGACCTGCATCTCGTCGAGGCCCTTGCCCCAGCTTCCCCATACCGTGTCGGCCAGCGCCGCCGTGACGTCTTCGGTGAGGCCGAGCGCCTTGCCGACGTCGCGGATCGCGCTGCGCGGACGATAATGGATCACGGTCGCGACGATCGCGGCCCGGTGGCGGCCGTAGCGATTGAAGACATATTGCATCACCTCTTCGCGGCGCGAATGCTCGAAATCGACGTCGATGTCGGGCGGCTCGCGGCGTTCTTCCGACAGGAACCGCTCGAACAGAAGATCGATCTCGACCGGGTTGACCGACGTGATCCCCAGCATGAAACAGACCGCGGAATTGGCCGCCGAGCCCCTGCCCTGACACAGGATGTCTTGCGAACGCGCGTAGCGAACGATGTCGTGAACGGTGAGAAAATAATGCGCGTAATCGAGCTTGGCGATCAGATCGAGCTCTTTGCGCAGCGTCTTCTTCAGCTTTTCATCGATTCCGCCGGGATAGTATTTCTCAACACCTTGCCAGGTCAGGTCTTCCAGATGCTGTTGCGCGGTCTTGCCCGGCGGCACCGGCTCGTCGGGATATTGATATCGGAGCTGAGCAAGCGAAAAACTGATGCGATCGGCGAAGCGGATGGTTTCGGCGATCGCATCCGGGTAATCGCGAAACAGCCGCAGCATCTCCGCCGCCGGTTTCAGATGACGCTCGGCATTGGCCTCGAGCATGCGACCCGCGGCCTCGATGGTGGTCTTCTCGCGGATGCAGCTGACGACGTCCTGCAGCACGCGACGCTCGTGAACGTGATAAAGCACGTCATTGGTCGCGATCAGCGGCACAAAGGCACCAGAGGCGATGCGCTGCAACCGGGCCATGCGGCGCTTGTCGTCGCCACGGTGAAACAGACTGGCGGCGAGCCAGACACCCTCAGTGCGCAAGCCACGCATGGCTTCCAATGTCTTCGCCAGCGCACCGGCCTCAAACCGGTACGGCGGCATCAGCACCAATAGCAGCCCTTCGCTGAATTGCCTGAGATCATCGAAGCGAAGCTGGCACTCGCCCTTGTCGGCCAGCAATTTGCCTTTGGTGAGCAGGCGGCACAGTCGGCCGTAGGTGGCGCGGTCGCGCGGATAGGCCAGGATGTCGGGGGTGCCGTCGATGAAAACGAGACGCGCGCCGATCAGCAATTTCGGCGTGGATGCCAGATCCGGATTTTTCAGTTCGGCATAGGCCCGCACCACCCCGGCCAGCGTGTTGCGGTCGGCGATGCCGATGGCGCGCAGGCCGTATTCGGCGGCCTGATGGACATATTCCTGCGGATGCGAGGCGCCGCGGAGAAACGAGAAATTGGTGGTGACGCCGATCTCGGCATAAGATTTTGTCATGCGAAAAGCCCGTGCATGAACCAGTTCGGCTGCACCGCCCTGCCCTCCTCCTGCACGATCTCGCGGTCATACAGACCGTCGCGATACAGCCAGAACCGCAATCCGACTTCGTCCTCGACGCGAAAATAATCCCGCGTCAGCATCGCGCCCGGTGCGCGCCACCACTCCATCGCGATCCGCTCGGGACCCTCGGCGCGGACCACGGCGTGGGTGGCACGGCGCCAGACAAACCGGGCGGGAGGGCCATCCGGTACTTGGGCGATGACCTTGATTTGTTCCGGCCGCTCGAACAGCCGCAGCGGCCGCAGCGGCGGCTCGTCCAGGGCGCGCGCCGGCCAGCCGGCATGGGCTGACATGACGAGGTGATGCTGCGCGGGCACAGCCAGCACCGCGCGCTCCGGAATATGAGTATTCTGCGGCAGGTGCACCATGACGCGGCTGCCGCCGATGCGGGCACTGATGCGATCGATCAGCGCCGCCAGTTCATCATTGCCATGAACGTTGGCATCGAGATCGCGCTGCTGCTGCACGACGATTTCGGTCCGGCTTGCGGACAGCCGAATGAGATCAAACCCGAAGCCGGGATCGAGCGGGTCGGCGATCGCATCGAGCCGCTCACGGAACAGACGATCGATGACATCGCCTTGGGTCACAGGTTGGCCGGTATCCACCGCGACGGCGCGCACCGCGCCATCGGTACGGAAGAAACTGGCCTCCAGCCGCCGCGCGCCCTTGCCCTGCCGTTCCATCGCCACCACCAGGGTGCGGGCGAGGCTGGCCAATGTCGCTGTGATCACCTCGTCGGTCGCCACCGGTTCGGCAAAACGCTTCTCTACGATGTATTCCGGCAGCGGCTTGCGCGGGCTGATCGGCGCATCGCCCTGCCCCAATGCCTGTTCCAGCAAGCCTGTAAACGAAGCGCCGAACCGCGCGGCGATCTCATGACGGGCGCGGGAGGCGACATCGCCGATGGTCTTCAGCCCGGCGCGGCGCAGGCCGCGGGTGATCGCCTCAACGGCGCCGAGCGCAAACACCGGCAGCGGTGTCACCGCATCGGCTTCTTCGCCTGCGGCAACGATGCGGCCGGGAGTGCAGCGCGTCAGTGTGCGCGCGCAAACCGGCGTGCCGGCAATCGCCGCGGCTACGACAAAACCCTGCCGTTGCAGCGCGCCACAGACCATCGCCATCATCGCGGCCTCGCCGCCGAACAGATGGGCGCAGCCGGTGATGTCGAGCAACAGGCCATGGGGAAGATCGAGCGCCACCAGCGGCGTAAAGCGATCGCACCAGTCGGCGATATGATTCAGCGCTTCGGTATCGGCGGCTTCGTCGGCGTCGAACACTTTTATGTCAGGGCAGACGGCGCGGGCATTGGCGAGCGGCAGGCCGAGTTCGAGGCCGAGACGGGCGGCCGCATCATTCAGCGCGGAAATCTGCAGCGCATTGTTCTGCTTGGCAACGACGATACAAGGATCGTTGAAAGCATCATCGCTAGCCGGCGCGGCGTTGCTGCGTGAACACTTTCGCCTGATGCGGTCGGTCGGCAGCCGCGGCAGCCACAGGCTGAGGATGCGCCGTCGCTTCACGGAAAAGGCACTCATCACAATTCCATTCCATGATCCAGTGGCCGGTCGGGCCATGACGATTTCGAACCAGTTGGGTGTCGAGCCTGGGCGCACCCCACGCCCGCCAGGGCGTGTCGGGCGGCGAATGCGCCGCGCGCACGATCCATCGGGTTTCCGCCGTCGAGGGCGACGGCACCGCCGCCGGGCGCAGCAACAACCCGGTGACGCCAGACATCCGCGCCGCCAGGGTCAGCTTGCGGCTGGCGACGAGATCGAACTGGCGCGCCTCGCCCCAGATTTCCATGACCACGGCGCCGAGCGCATCGCAGGCCAGCGCATCGGCAGCGGTGCGCAGCGCGGTCTCCACGTCGGGCGCGCGCACCGTCACCACGAGGCGCGGATCGAGCCCGAGTTCGCTCCAGCCGCTCATCGACAGCGCGCCGGATTCCAGCTCGGCGAAATCCTGCCGCACCCACAATAGCGGCCGCGCACCGAGGCGCCGCGCCAGGCCCGCGACAAAGCCCGTCGCCGCGGCGCTCTGCCGTCCCTCGGCGAATATTTCATGCACCGCGCCCAGGGCCAGGCCGCCCTGCAGCGCCGCATCCGCCAACCCATGGCCGAGCGTCACCCGCTCAGCCGCGGTGGCATCGGCGACATCGCTCTCGATGCGCGCGATGCTGCCGCGCAAGGTCGCAAGCGTGCTCATGCGTGCGCCGGTCATGCGCCGCTCCTTTCGGAAGATGTCTGCCGTCGCCGTTGATTGCAGGTCTTTTAAGAACGTGCGGCTAAGAACGTGCGGCCGACCCATTTGTTCATGATATGTTCTAATATAAAGCTAATAGAGTCCAAAGAGTCAATCGGCATCGGGGTTAAAGTTTTTCGTCAGCAAAACCAAGGAGATCGATGGAACCAGCGGAAGCATCCACGGATTGTATGGCCATACCGGCAGCGGGAGAAACCAAAATGCCGACGTCACGCACCTCCGGCCACGACCTCGACGCCTTGCGTGAACAGGCCAGCGCATGCCGCGCCTGTCCCTTGTGGAAGAACGCAACCCAGACCGTGTTCGGCGAGGGACCGCAGTCCGCATCGATCATGCTGGTCGGCGAGCAACCCGGCGACAAGGAAGATCTCGCCGGCAAGCCGTTCGTCGGACCCGCGGGCCAGATTCTCGATCGGGCGTTGAAGGAGGCCGGCATCGGCCGGCCGAAGGTCTACGTCACCAACGCGGTGAAACATTTCAAATTCGTGCCGCGCGGGAAAATTCGCCTGCATCAGAAGCCGAACACGTCGGAAATCAAGGCGTGCCGGCAATGGTATGAACGCGAGCTGGCCGCGATCAAACCGGCGCTGGTGGTAGCGATGGGCGCCACCGCGGCGCAGTGTGTGTTCGGAAAGATCACCCCGATCAACAAATCCCGCGGGCGATTGATCGATCTTCCCGACGGCACCAAGGCGCTGGTGACTGTCCACCCGTCCTATCTGCTGCGGCTGCCCGACGCCGACGCCAAGGCGCGCGAATACGATCGCTTTGTGGAAGATCTGAAAATCGCCGCGTCGGTGCTGAAGAAAGCGCACGCGGCTTGAGTGAATTCGGCATCGGCTATGCCTCATCCTTCGAGACGCGCGACCGGACAGCGCAAGTGCGCTGCCGGCAGAGCACGCTCCTCAGAGCCTGCCGGGAAATACCGACCTCATCCTGAGAGGAGGCGCGCAGCGCCGTCTCGAAGGATGAGGCCCCGACCGGCTCCGGTTCGCTAACTACGCGGCTCATGGTTCGAAACGCGCGGCCTTTGCCGCGCCCTCACTATGAGGTGCACATGCAGCCCGATCACGCCGCCGCGGCGATGTTGACCTCGGCATCGGCGAGCGACGTCAGCGCCTGGTCGGTCTTCTTCTCCTGCTGCAGGGTCTCGTCGAGCAGGCGCGCCGCGTCCTTCATGCCGAGCTGCTGGGCCCACTGCTTCAGCGTGCCATAGCGCGAGATTTCATAGTGCTCGACGGCCTGGGCCGCGGCGATCATGCCGGCGTCAAGCGCCTCGGTACCCTTGTACTCATCCATGATCTCCTTGCCCTCGTCGAGAATGCCCGCGATCGCGTCGCAGGTCTTGCCGCGGGCCGGCTTGTCGATCAGTTCGAAAACCTTTTCCAGGCGTTCCACCTGGCCCTCGGTTTCGTCGTGGTGCTTCTCGAACGCAGCGCGCAGCTTGTCCGAGCTGGCGGCCTTTGCCATCTTCGGCAGGGCCTTCAGGATCTGCTTTTCGGCGAAATAGATATCCTTCAACGTATCGAGGAACAGATCGTTGAGGTCTTTCTCCTTGGTGGCCATGACGCACTCCCTAGATTTTGAGATGATGGATAGATTGAGATGACGGGTGTTGGTCCCGCTCTCTCAACGCCATCTCAACCTCTATGTTCCTGTATCGTTGGTGCGCGAGCGAAAAACGCCTGCGCATCGGTGTACGGTCGGACAGCCGACGCACGAGAGTCCGCGTGACGCCCGACGATGCCGGGGGAACTCGCGAGCTGCGCTATCCGCTTCAGGCCGCCAGCGTGGTCTCGACCAGCTTGATCCAGTACGACGTGCCGTAGACAATGGCGTCGTCGTTGAAATTGTAGGCCGGATGATGCAGCCCGGCGCTGTCGCCGTTGCCAACGAAAATGAAAGCGCCCGGCCGCGCCTCCAGCATGTAGGCGAAATCCTCGGCGCCCATCATCGGGATCATGGCGGTATTGACGTTGGCCTCACCGGCGATCTCGCCGGCGACCCGCGCCGCCATCTCGGTCTGCGCGACGTGATTGACGACGACCGGATAGCTGCGTTCGTAATCGAGATCGATCCTGGCGCCGGTCACCTGGGCGATGCCGGCGACGACCTCGCGCACGCGCGTCTCGAGCAGATCCCTCACCTCGGCCCGCAACGAGCGGGCGGTGCCTTTCAGCTCGGCGGTTTGCGGAAAAATCACCGCCGCATCGAGCGGATCGACGCTGCGCGACACGATCGACTGCAGGGCGGTAATGAGCTGGGCGCCGACCAGAACCGGGTCGATGCACTTGTGCGGGCGTGCCGCATGGCCGCCGACGCCCTCGATCCTGATGGTGATGTGCTCGGTGGCGGCCATGATCGGACCCGGCCGCGTCGCGAACGCGCCGACCGGCAGCCCCGGGCCGTTGTGCATGCCGTAGACCTGATCGATGGCGAAACGCTCCATCAGGCCGTCCTTGATCATGGCGGCGGCGCCGGCGCCGCCCTCCTCGGCCGGCTGGAAAATCACCACGGCGTCGCCGGCGAAGTTCCGGGTCTCGGCCAGATACTGCGCGGCGCCGAGCAGCATCGCGGTGTGGCCGTCGTGACCGCAGGCGTGCATCTTGCCGGGGGTTTTTGAAGCATAAGGCAGATTGGTTGCTTCCTCGATCGGCAGCGCGTCCATGTCGGCGCGCAGGCCGATCACCTTGACGTCGGCGCCCGCGGCCGGTTGGCGGCCCTTGATCACGCCGACAACGCCGGTCTGGCCAAATCCGGTCGCGACCTCGTCGCAACCGAACGCACGCAGCCGTTCCGCCACGAAAGCCGCAGTCCGGTGCACGTCGTACTGCACCTCGGGATGCGCATGCAGGTCACGGCGCCAAGCCATGATGTCGGGTTGCAGGTCGGCGACACGATTGATGATGGGCATGGGTCAAATCTCGAAAGCGGCCCCGCCGATGCAGGGGTGAAATTGCGGGGGTCGCCCTGTCTAGCATGCGGGCGCGTTCCACCCAATACATCCTGTGCGGTCAAACCGGATGTGGCGCTGTACAGCGGCTTGCGGCAACGCTAAGGGCTCTCGGGCGGCAATTCGTGGCCTGGCGCGGTGGTCGATGACGAAACGGATCGAGGGTGATTTCGACTATATCGTCGTCGGCGCGGGCACCGCCGGCTGTATTGTCGCCAACCGCCTGTCGGCGGATCCGGCCAAACGCGTGCTGATCCTGGAGGCCGGCGGCAACGACAACTGGATCTGGTTCCACATCCCGGTCGGCTACCTGTTTGCGATCGGCAATCCGCGTTCCGACTGGATGTTTCGGACCGAGCCGGAAGCCGGCCTCAACGGCCGCTCGCTGGCCTATCCCAGGGGCAAGGTGATCGGGGGCTGTTCGGCGATCAACGCCATGATCTCGATGCGAGGCCAGGCCGCCGACTATGACCATTGGCGGCAGCTCGGGCTCGCCGGCTGGGGCTGGAACGACGTGCTGCCTGCCTTCAAGAAGCTGGAAGATCATTTCCTCGGCGACAGCGAGCATCACGGTACCGGCGGCGGCTGGCGGATCGAAGCGCCGCGGGTACAATGGAAAATCCTCGACGCCGTCGCGGACGCCGCGGCGGAAATGGGCATCCGAAAAATTCCGGACTTCAACACCGGCGATAATGAAGGCATCGGCTATTTCCACGTCAACCAGAAGCGTGGCCGCCGCTGGTCGTCGGCGCGCGGATTTCTCAAGCCGGTCCTGCGGCGTGCCAATCTGCGTCTCGAAACCCACGTGCTGGTGGATCGCCTGATCATCGAGAACGGCCGCGCAGCCGGCGTGCGATTCGTGCAGGGCGGCGAGATCAAGGAGGCCCGCGCGAGCGGCGAAGTCATCCTCTGCGCGGGCTCCATCGGCTCGCCGCACCTGCTGCAGCGCTCCGGCATCGGGCCGGCGGACTGGCTGATGCCGCTCGGTATCGAGACCGTGCTGGACCGGCAGGGCGTCGGCCGCAACCTGCAGGACCATCTGCAGCAGCGGGCGATCTACACGGTCGAGGGCGTACGCACCCTCAACGAGACCTATCATTCGCTGGTCCGGCGCGGCCTGATGGGGCTCGATTATGCTTTCAGGCGGCGCGGGCCGCTGACCATGGCGCCGTCGCAGCTCGGCATCTTCACCCGTTCGGATCCAAGGCGCGAGCGCGCCAATATCCAGTTCCACGTCCAGCCGCTGTCGCTCGACAAGTTCGGCGATCCCTTGCATCGTTTTGCCGCCATCACCGTCAGCGCCTGCAACCTGCAGCCGACATCGCGCGGCACCGTCCGGCTGCGCTCCGACAAGCCTGATCAGGCGCCATCGATCGCGCCGCATTATTTATCTACCATTGAGGATCGCGAAGTCGCAGCCGACGCGATCCGCACCACGCGGCGCCTGATGCAACAGCCGGCGCTGACGCCGTATCATCCGAAAGAATATTTGCCGGGCCCCTCGGTCGGCGACGACGACGCCTCGCTGGCGAAGGCCGCCGGCGATATCGGCACCACGATCTTTCATCCCGTCGGCACCGCAAAGATGGGCACGGCATCCGATCCATTGGCCGTCGTTGACGAACGGCTGCGATTACATGGCCTGAGGGGGCTTCGCGTCGTCGATGCCTCGGTGATGCCGACCATCACCTCGGGCAACACCAACACCCCCACCGCGATGATCGCCGAAAGAGGCGCCGCCATGATCGTTGCGGATTCGCGATAGGGATGCGACGAGTCGTCCCGGCGAACGCCGGGACCCATACGCCGTATCATCTCGTTTTCGGCAGCGTGGCAGAGGCCTTTTATCCCTCGTAACGCCAGGGGCTATAGATCCCGGCGTGCGCCGGGACGACCAGCGGTGAGTACCTTCGCAATTGAAATTTCGGATGTTGCGGCACGGCTATACAATAGCCCTGCTCGGCGAGAGGATGCATACGCGCACGAATCGTGAACTGGCGTCAGGCCGACTTGCGAATCGCGTTATCGACCAGGGTCTTGCCCAGCGACCAGATCGCGCCAGGCACCCGATGACTGTCGGCGATGACGGTATCGAACGCCGTCTCGATCCACTTGCAGTCTTCCTCGGTGATGGTCAGCGGCGGCAACAGCTTGATGGTGTGGCTGCCGTGGCCCGAGACCTGGGTGAGGATCTTGTGATCCTTGAACAGCGGCACGGTAATGAGCTGGCAGAACAGGCCCTTGTTGGCGGTTTCGAGAACATTCCACGACGCCTTCAGCCGCAACGACTTCGGTGGCCCGAATTCCACGCCGATCATCAGTCCCTTGCCGCGGACCTCTTTCATCAATTCATAACCGGGCACCATCCGCGTCAGCGCCAGACGCAGTTCGGCGCCGCGCTTGGCCGCGGCCTCAACCAGCCTTTCGGCTTTCATCACCTCAAGCGTGGCTATACCCGCGGCCATGGCGAGATCGTTCTTTGCGAATGTCGAACCATGCACCACCGCGCGGTCCATTCGATTGAAGACCTTGTCGAAGATAAATTTGCGGGTTAGCAACGCGCCAACCGGAACGTGACCGCCGGACAGAGACTTGGCCAGCAGGACCATGTCGGGCTCGACGTTCCAGTGCTCGACCGCGAGAAATCGCCCGGTACGGCCCAGGCCGGTTTGGATTTCGTCGGCGACAAACAGGGTTCCATAGCGGCGGCAGAGTGCCGCGGCGCCCGGCAGGAATTCGTCGGTCGGCATATTGACGCCCTTGCCCTGAATGGGCTCGACAATGAAGGCAGCAATCTGTCGCGACGACAGCGCCTGTTCCAGCGCGGCGAGATCGTTGAAGGGTATCGACGTGCAGCCCGGCAACAGCGGCTCGAAACCGCCGCGAAAGTTGGAGTCGTCGGTCAGCGAAAGCGCGCCGTAGGACAAGCCATGATAGGCATGGCCGCAATAGACAATGCCCGGCCGGCCGGTCGCGCAGCGCGCGAATTTGATCGCAGCTTCGACACATTCCGCGCCCGAATTTGCGAAAAAGACCTTGTCGAGGTAGGGGACGTATTCGAGCAGACGCTCGGCAAGCACCCCCGCGAGGGTGGAGACGTCCATCTGGACCAGATTGGGCAGATCGCTGTCGAGCACGCTCTTCAAGGCCTGCCGAAGCGCCGGATGGTTCCGCCCGATCGCAAAAACGCCAAATCCACTCAGCAGGTCCAGGTACCGGGTGCCATCACGATCGAAGAGATACTGGCCTTTCCCGCTCTGAAAGCCGACGTCATAGCCGATGGCCTTCAAAACCCGCACCAGTTGTTCGTTGAGATGGCGCACATGCATGGAACTGCGCTGCGCCTGTCGATCAACAAACAACTCGGAAACGTCTAGATTTGGATATAGCATTGGTTACATAGGTCGGTTAGTAGCCATTTCGTCAACTGAAAACAGTGAATGCGGCGATTTGCCATCATTGAGAACAGTTACTTAAGCATAGGTAGGAGCATCGGTAAGCATCCATGTTGCAGCGCCCACGAGATACCATTTCCACGTTAATTTATTGCGGACTGCTTTTAACGACAGGCCTTGTGATGGCAGGCGTAGAGCCAGCCCTCGCCGCGGATCCGACGGGGGACTGGAGAGTAGCTGACGGCGTGGCCAATATCCGGGTCGCCGAATGTTACGGGAGTATGTGGGGTGCCGTTGTCTGGGAAAAAGTACCCGGTGGCCGCGACAAGAACAATCCCGATGCCGCAAAGCAGAGCAGACCCACGCTGGGCATGCCGATCCTGATCGATATGAAGAAAAATTCTACCGGCGATCAGTGGGACGGTCAGGTCTATAACGCCAAGGACGGCCAGCTCTACAAATCGAGCATCCGGGTTTCCGGTCCCGATCAGCTCGAGATTCAGGGTTGCGTGCTGGGTTTCCTGTGCGGCGGCGAAACCTGGACCCGCATCGCAGGTCCGATCCCGAGCAGCCCAGCCAACAGCATGGCCAAGGGCGCGCCGAAACCGACCGTCGCCGCTGCGCCCAAGCCTATTGCGCCGAAGAACGTTGCACCCAAGGCCACCGCGCCAATGACGGCGCCGGCCCCCAAGGCCGGTCAGAAGACCGCGGCGGCCGGCCAGCCAGCCGATCCGGTCGGCGATATCTGCCTACTCCCTGACATCGCGGGGCTTCCCCATTAGCGCCGGCTGGAACAGCAACACCGCGGCAAGCGTCACCACGAACGACAGTGCCAGAAGTTTTCCCATGCTCGCGGTGCCCGGATGGCTGGAGAGCCAAAGGCTTCCAAACGCGGTGGCCGTCGTCAGCGCGCTGAAAAAGATCGCGCGGGTCAGGGCTGATTGCATCAGGTTGGTGTGGCCGGCGCGCCACGCCGTCACGTAATAGATCTTGAAGGCGACGCCAACGCCGAGCAGCAGCGGCAGCGCGATAATATTGGCAAAGTTCAGCGGCAATCCGATCAGCACGCAGATTTCCAGCGTGATCGCGCCTGCCACGAGCAACGGCACCAGGGTGAGCAGCACGTCGGTGATCCGGTGCAGCGTCAGCCAGAGCAGCAGGGAAATCGACAGCAGCGCCCAGCCCCCGGCCTGGATGAAGGCCTTGACGATGGTCTCCCCGGATTTGAGAATCGAGATCGGGCCGCCGACCGCAAGCGGTTCTGCTGCGAGCACCGCGCTGGCAAATTTGCGTAATGTGTCGTTGTCGTTCGGGTCGCCGCGCGGCAGCGCCTGGACTCGGATCTGGCCGTCTTTGGTCTTCCAGGAATTGACGATGTCAGGGGGAAGCGTCTCCAGGCTGACAGGCTGCGCCTGCATCGCGCTGCGAAGCTGGCTCAACACGATCTGCAATGGCGCAACAAACGTGGCCTGCACCTTGTCGCGCACCGGCTGACTGGCTTCGGCGACCCGCGACAAGGCCTCGGCGAGACGCTTCGCCGCCGCAGCCCCCGGCCCCTTGTGATCGCCGGCGAGTTTGCGCAGGCTCGCCGCGCTGTCCTTCAGGGCAGCGACGTTTTCCGTATCGGTGGGCGGAGCGTCGACCGAATCCGGGTTGAGTGCAGGATTGAGAATTTCGGCGCCCTGCCTGATCAGCTTCAGTTTTGCCGGCTGCTCATCGGGCACGAAACTGTCGAGCGACATGGCTCGCAGCACTTCCGGAACCTTGGCCAACCGCGCTTCAATCTGCCTTGCCGCCTCCTCGTTTGGAGCCATGACGTTGACGGCATTGGCGCCGGTGTTCGGATCCTTTCTCAGATCCAGGAAGGTTGCGATCGATTCGACCTTGGGATTCCGCAGATTGATCGGGTTGAAGTCGAATCTCAGAAAGTACAGCAGCGGAAGACCGGCGACGGCGAGCGTCAGCGTGCCTACGATAATGGCGACGCGTTGCTTTTCCAGAAAGTGATCAACCGGCGCCAGAAACGCGTAGCCGAGCGGCTCCTTCTCGCCGGCCGGATTGAGCAAATCCAGCAGCGCCGGAAGCAGGGTGATGCTGGTGGTGAAGGCCACCAGCATCCCCACGCCCGCAATCTTGCCAAGTTCGGAGACCCCCTTGTAGTCGGTGGGCAGAAACGACAGGAATCCGGCCGCCGTCGCCATCGCCGCTAGCGAAAGCGGAATCGCACAATATTCGGCGGCCTTCGCCAATGCTGCCGGCAAATCGTTGTTCTTGTGGCGCTCCGACCGGTACCGCACGCTGAATTGGATGCCGAAATCCACACCCAGCCCGACGAACAAAACCGCGAACGCAATCGAGAGCAGATTCAGCGCGCCCACCATCATCAGTCCCGCCGCGGTCGTGATCGACAGCCCGACAAACAGATTGATGAAAACAGCGAATATGATCTTCGTCGAATGCAGTGCCATCCACAGAATGATCAGCACGATCAGCACCGTTCCGATGCCGTTGACCACCGCGCCATCCTGCACCGTGGCGAACTCTTCATTGGCGATGGGAACCGGCCCGGTGAGCCTAACGTGGGCGCCGAATTCGCCCGCCAGATCGAGATCCCTGGCTGCTTGCCGGATGGCGTCGGTCGCGGCCTTGCCGGGTTCGAGCGCGTTGAAATCGAGGATCGGCTTGATTTCGATGAAGGAGCGGCGGTCGGCATCGGTCAAAGGCTTGTCGCTGACCAGTTCCCGCCAGGAGAACGTCCCGGAACCGGTATTCAGAACGCTTTCGATGGTCTGGGTAATCAGCGAGAACGGCCGCGCCGTGCCGTCAGGGGCGATTTGCCCGCGCCTCACACCGGTAAGCCCGGTTTCCAGCGCCCCCGTCAGCCCCCGCAAGCTTGGATCGCCCGCCATGATTTCGATCAGTGGTGCGGCGGATCCGAATTGACCCGTCAGCCGGCCCACCTCGGCGGTGGGAAGAAACAGCAGCCCGTTTTTTTCAAAGAACTCGCCCGCGCCGAGCCGCTGGACAGCCTCGAAGTTATTGTGATTGCTTGATAATTTCCGCTCGAGCGCCGCGCTGGCCGCGCCGGCGAATTCCGGCGTCGGCGCTTCCACCACGGCCAGGATCAGTCTTGCGTGGTCGAAAGCCTCCTCGAATGCATTGTCGCGCTGGCGCCAGTCGAGATCCGGCGAAATCAGCGTGTTGATATCGGTATTGATGGTAAAGTGTCTGGCTGTATAGAATCCTGCACCGACCGCAAGGATGAGCGCGACCAACACCGTAAGAGTAGCGAACCGCGTGCAGGCTTTAACAACTGCAACAACAAGACTTGTCAGCACACTTTTTCTTTCTATCCATTGAAAGGCTTGCCGAGAATGCCGATGGTCTTACCGGGTTCCGCAAGCCGATCTAATGTGTTTGAATACTGTTGTCTTCAGGGACATGGAGAAATGGCATAAAACGTGCCCGTGGCCTGATATAGTCGGATCCGTTGTGCCGTAAAGTGACGTGAGGTTTCGTGGCTTCATTTAGCCCCATTAGCATATGCCGTAAAATTGTACCGCTTGGGTCATTTGCCGCCGCGAACCATGGGGCCGCATGGTCGTTGAAGGCTGGTGGCGTCTGATGTCACGTCGTGGCTGGTCTTTAGGAACGAACTTGCGGCGAATCTTTGGCTGGCGGACGGACCCGCTGATGGAAACAGTACGGAAACTGTAATGAGTGTGGTGCAACGTGCTTAATGGTCGTCCCCTGGAAGTGCTTCTGGCGCAGCCCCGCGGATTTTGCGCCGGCGTGGTTCGCGCCATCGAGATCGTCGAGCGCGCCCTCGAGAAATATGGCCCGCCCGTGTATGTGCGTCACGAGATCGTTCACAACAAATACGTTGTTGAAAGCCTGAAAGGCAAAGGCGCGATATTTGTCGAGGACCTGTCCGAGGTGCCGCCGAATGCCGTCACCGTGTTCAGCGCCCATGGTGTCGCGAAAAGTGTCGAGGAAGAAGCAGCCAGCCGCAGCCTGCCGGTTTTGAATGCAACCTGTCCTCTGGTGACCAAGGTCCACAACCAGGGCAAGCGATACATGTCGAAGGGTCGCGCCTTGATCCTGATCGGCCATTCCGGACACCCTGAGGTTGTCGGTACCATGGGACAGGTTCCCGGCCCTGTCCTGCTGGTCCAGAATGTGGACGATGTCGCGGCGCTGACGCTTCCCGCCGACACCCCGGTGGCCTACATCACCCAGACGACGCTGAGTGTCGATGATACCAAGGACATCATTGCCGCCCTCCAGCAGCGTTTCCTGGACATTCAAGGCCCGGACATCCGGGATATCTGCTATGCGACACAGAACCGCCAATCTGCGGTAAGAGACCTGAGCAAGCTCGTGGATGTCATTCTCGTGGTGGGGGCCACCAACAGTTCCAACTCGAACAGGCTTCGCGAAATCGGCACCGAAGTCGGTGTCGCGAGTTATCTGATCGCCGACGGCAGCGAGCTCAATCCGGATTGGCTGAAGGATGCGAAAGCGGTGGGAATCACCGCTGGGGCATCTGCGCCGGAAGTGCTCGTTGACGATGTCATCGAAGCCTTGCGTCGAATCGGACCGGTTGCGGTATCGGTGCTGCCAGGACGAGAAGAAAACATCGAATTCCGCCTTCCCGCCGAACTCACCGTTGGCTGATTGACCTCCACCAAGTCCAGAAAGAAACCTGTAATGGCAATACCGTTCTTCAAAGAACTGCGCATCGGCGGCTACATGCTGAAGCAGAAGCTGCTCGGCCGGAAGCGCTATCCGCTGGTGCTGATGCTGGAGCCGCTGTTTCGCTGCAACCTCGCATGCGTCGGTTGCGGCAAGATCGACTACCCCGATGCGATCCTCAATCGCCGGATGTCGGCGCAGGAATGCTGGGACGCCGCCGACGAATGCGGCGCGCCGATGGTCGCGATCCCCGGCGGCGAGCCGCTGATCCACAAGGAGATCGGCGAAATCGTCCGCGGGCTGGTGGCGCGAAAGAAATTCGTTTCGCTGTGCACCAACGCGCTGCTTTTGGAAAAGAAGCTCGATCTGTTCGAGCCTTCGCCCTATCTGTTTTTCTCGGTCCATCTCGATGGCCTGAAGGACCACCACGACAAGGCGGTATCGCAAAAGGGCGTGTTCGATCGCGCGGTGTCCGCGATCAAGGCTGCCAAGGCGCGGGGCTTCACCGTTAACGTCAACGCGACGATCTTCGATGGTCACTCGGCGGAAGACATCGCCAAGTTCCTCGATTTCACCAAGGAACTCGGCGTCGGCGTCTCGATGTCGCCGGGCTACGCCTATGAGCGCGCGCCCGATCAGGAACACTTCCTGAATCGCACCAAGACCAAGAAGCTGTTCCGTGACGTGTTCGCGCTGGGCAAGGGCAAGAAATGGAATTTCATGCATTCCGGCCTGTTCCTGGATTTCCTCGCCGGCAATCAGGAATACGAGTGCACGCCGTGGGGCATGCCCGCGCGCAACATCTTCGGCTGGCAGAAACCCTGCTACCTGCTCGGCGAAGGCTACACCAAGACCTTCAAGGAATTGATGGACACCACCGACTGGAACACCTACGGCACCGGCAAGTATGAAAAGTGCGCCGACTGCATGGCGCATTGCGGCTACGAGCCGACCGCGGCCAACGCAGCCCTGGCCAATCCGCTAAAGGCGATGTGGGTCGCGATACGCGGCATCCGCACCACCGGCCCGATGGCGCCGGAGATCAATCTCGATCATCAGCGGCCGGCCCAGTACATCTTCTCGGCGGAAGTGCAGAAGCGCCTGTCAGACATCCGCCGCGACGAGGCCCTCGCCGCCCAGCAGAAAGCCTCGACAGCCGCGTAGGCTGCGCAGGGCGCGATTGAAGTCGCGCCCTGTCGCATACAGCGCCCGAATGGTCAGCGGATTTCGCGCCACGCCGCTCAGAACCTTGCGCAGGTCGATGTCGCCATTGGGCTTGATCGCATTGGTCGCCAGCGCCGGCAGCGCGCGCGTCGCGGGATCGCTGATGACGCGCAGCGCTGCAAAGGGCAGGCTGGCGTCGGCTGCATAGGCCGCCGCGATATGGCTTTCCATGTCGACTGCCGCTGCCCCGGTTTCGGAACGCAGCGCCGCCTTGCCGGCCTGGGCCGCGACCACCTGCTCGACGCCTGCAAGGCCGCCGCGGATCACCCGTTGACGTCCAAGACCGGCGCCGGCGATCAACTCCTCGCTCAGCGCCCTTGCGGCCAGCCACCTTCTGCCCCCGGCCATGACCTCGGTTGCCACCACGACGTCGCCTGATCTTAACGCCGGATCGAGGCCACCGGCGACGCCGAAGCTGATCACGCCGCGGACCGACAAAGGGTCAAAGCCCGCCAGAAGCGAACGCAGTTGCCGTGGATCGCTGCTGCTGCAGATGACCGTCATGCCCGGCCCCGCCGCGATTTGGGCTTCCTGAACAAGGCCAGTCACAATCAATACCGGCCGCGGATCAGGCATCATGCCCGCAGACGCGTCGTCCCCCGCCCCCAAAATCACATTCCGACCCCTACCACCCTGCTGTTGGTGCTTTTCAAATTTCGATACCGCGCCAGCGCCCAGAGCGGGAAGAACTTTGAATAGCCATGATAGCGTAAATAAAACACCCTGGGAAACCCTGTTGCCGTGTAGCGCTTCTCGTCCCAGAGTCCTTTTTCGTTCTGTGTGCTCTTCAGGTACTCGACCCCGCGCGCAACGGACGGATGTCCGACCTCACCCGCGGCCATAAGTGCAAGCAAGGCCCATGCCGTTTGTGAGGCCGTGCTGGGCGCCGCCTCAAATCCATTGTAATCGAGTCGGTAGCTCGTGGCATCCTCGCCCCAGCCGCCATCCCCATTCTGAATCGATGCCAGCCACGCCGCTGCCTTGCGCATCACCGGATCCTGATGATCGACGCCGGCAGCGTTGAGCGCACACAGCACCGACCAGGTGCCATAGATGAAATTCATGCCCCAGCGGCCATACCAGGACCCCTCCGCGAGCTGGGTCCGGCGCAGATAGGCGACGCCGTCGGCGACCGCCTTGCTGCGCTCCGCGGTCTCGCCAAGCTGGCCCAGCATCGAGACGCAGCGGGCGGTGACGTCCTCGGTCGGCGGATCGAGCAGCGCCCCATGGTCGGAAAACGGAATGCTGTTGAGGTAATATTCGAGATTATTGACATCGAAGGCGGCCCAGCCGCCATCGCGGCTCTGCATGCCCAGGATCCATTCGCGGGCGCGGTCAATCGCGGCATCGTAGTCATGGCTTCCGGTCTGACGCCGCGCCCGGTCCATCGCCATGACGACGACGGCGGTGTCGTCGAGGTCGGGATAGTAGGCATTGTTGTATTGGAACGCCCAGCCGCCCGGGCGAAGGTCCGGCCGCTTCACCGCCCAGTCGCCTTTGACGTCCAGCACCTGTTTCGGCAGCAGCCAGTCGAGGCCGACCGCGGCCGAACCGAACGCCTCCTCGCCGCCGGCCTCGATCAGCGCATGGCAGGTCAGCGAGGTGTCCCAGACCGGCGACATGCAGGGCTGGCAATAGGCCTCGTCCTCTCCGATCACCAGCAGCCTGTCGATGCCCTTGCGGGTGAGCGCGCGCGGCGGATAGTCCGCGGAATAGCCCAAGACTTCGTACATCATCACCGCATTCGCCATCGGCGGATAGATTGCGCCGAGACCGTCTTCGCCGTTCAGCCGCTGCTCGATGAAGGCGACCGCCTGCGTGATCGCATGAGCGCGCAACCGCTTGGGAAACAAGGGTTCGATGACCCGCAGCACCGCATCGAGGCTGCGAAACAGCATGAACCAGGCCCTGCTCTGGTGCGGCGCCCTCGCCGTCATGCCGATCGAGGCCGGGTCCTGCAGAAACAGCTCGTCGATGCCGACGGTGCTCTTGTTCCTTGCGCGCGGCTTCAGCGCCGCCAGCACCATCAGGGGCACGATCGTGGTCCGCGCCCAGTAGGAGATCTTGTTGATATGAAACGGCGACCACATCGGCAGCAGCATGATCTCCACCGGCAGCACCGGCACGCTGTCCCACGACAGCACGCCGAACATCGACAGCATGAAGCGGGTGAAGACGTTGCTGTGGATGGCGCCGCCGCGCGAGCGGATCGCCTCGCGGGCGCGCACCATGTGCGGCGCGTCCGCGGCGTCGCCGATCATCTTCAGCGCGAAATACGATTTCACGCTAGCGCTCATATCGAATTCGCCGTCGTGAACCAGCGGCCAGCCGCCATGGGCGCCCTGGGTGCGGCGCAGATAAACGGCTATCTTCGCTTCCAGTACGCGATCCACCGGCTCGCCAAGATAGTGACGAAGCAGCACGTATTCCGCGGGGATGGTGCAATCGGCCTCGAGTTCGAACACCCAGTGGCCGTCGGCTTGCCGAAAGCCGAGCAGCGCACGCGTCGCCGATGCGATGCTTGCATCGATCGCAATGGTGCCTTCGGCACCATGACCGCCTCCGGCAGCACCGCTGTCTTTGGCTCCAATCCGATGATTGCCGGTTTCCATATCGCTCGCCATTGCTCCGCGCTCGGTTGTCGTGATCAGGTCTGGCGCATCGCCAGGACAAGGTCCGCAGCGCGGTCGCCGGACCGCACCGATCCCTCAATGGTGGCGGGCAACCCCGTAGCAGTCCAGTCGCCCGCCAGAAACAGGTTTTTCCAGCCTGTGACCGGCCCCGGCCGCAGCGCATTCTGTTCCGGCGTGGCCTCGAAGGTCGCGCGGCGCTCGCGCACGATCTGCCAGGGCGGCAGATCGCCCGCAACCCCTGCAACCCTGCAGATGTCCCGCCAGATCGCCTGCGCGAGCTCCTCGCGGGGCAACTCCAGGAGTCGGTCGCCATTGCTGATGGTGACCGAAAGGCGCTGCGGAAACGCAAACAGCCACTCCACCAATCCGCCCACCACACCGATGAGCGGGGGCATATCGTGGGGCGGATCGAAACGGAAATGCGCGTTGACGATCGCGCGGAATTTCGCCGGGGTTTTCAGGCCCGGCAGCAATGAGGCGGCAGGACGCGGCGGAACAGCCATCACGACGCTGTCTCCTGCAGCGATCGCCACCGTCACCCTTGGCCCGCAAAAGCTCGATGGCCGGCTCGACCAGAACCGCGCTCAGACCATCGCGCGCGATCAGCGGACGACATGCCTGCCCACCTGCCAGCAGCGTTTCACGCACCACCGCTCCGGCAAGCCCCGCCGAGCCTTCCGGCGGGTCGACATTGAGCGCCGCGAGCAAAAGCGGCTGCACCAGCCGGTCGTAAAGCGTCCCTTTACAGGGGATGGCGTCGCCCACCAGCCTGGTTTGCGGCGACCAGATCAGCGGCGCCAGCGCGACATAGTCGAACACGCCGGTGTCGGGCACCCGTCGCGTCCTGTCGAACAGCCAGGTCGGAATCCTGCTGTCGCCGAGGTCGAGCTGCCAGCGCTGATCGGTGTTCAGATCGACAAACGAAAACTGCGCGCGCGGCGGTCCCACCAGTCCCGCTTCGGTGCCAATCGAGCGCGCATAGGCGATCGCGTGGCGATTGCCTGACAGCAGCAGGTGGTTGCCGTTGTCGATGGTGAGCTTGGTCGCGGCGTCAAAATAGGAGCGGCAACGGCCCCCGGCCTGCTGCATGGCTTCGTGGACATGCACCTTGAAATTCGCATTGGCGAGGCGGACGGCAGCCGACAGCCCCGAAATCCCCGCGCCGATGACATGGACGACCTGCTGCATCAGATGATCGCATATTGGAGCAGGATCGCGATGCGCGACGCCTTGCCGAGACGGACCGGGTTGCGCGGCAAGGCGAAGCCCCGCGCGACCAGCAATTCCAGAATCTTGCGGTAGTATTTCGACATGATGCGCGGCGCGCGCACGACGCGCCGGGCATTGCGGCCCATGATCTCGTCGGACTTGACGAAATGCGCCCGTGCCCGCGCCACCAGCGGCGCGCAGACCTTCGGCAGAGCGGGACTAATGATGACCGCCTGCGGATCGGAGCTGGTGATGCCGGCGTGGAACAGCATTTCGCGCGGCAGGTACAGCCGGCCGATCGCGGCATCCTCGTCGATATCGCGCAGGATATTGGTCAGCTGCAAGGCGCGCCCCAAATGATGCGCGAGCAGAATACCGTCATCGTCCGGCAAGCCGAATACTTTCACCGACAGGCGGCCCAC
>WNFI01277001.1_pt1 | contig 40809 bp, 42 predicted proteins | sample 5400471 | NCBI WGS metagenome assembly WNFI01 (sample SAMN13153348, study PRJNA577476) | soil metagenome | isolation source: 100 cm saprolite on Douglas fir-dominated hillslope | place: USA:California | collected 2013-09-17 | reverse complement strand
AATGGCCACCAGCAAAATGTCGAGCTCTCCTGCAGCGAGCTTGTCCAGCAGGACCGCAGTCTGAGCCTCCCGCACGTATAGTTTGAGCTTCGGCAGCGCTGCGCCCAGATGGGGCAGCAGCGAGGGCAGCACATACGGCCCGACTGTCGGAATAACCCCGAACCGGAGCGGCCCGGACAATGGCTCCTGCGCGTTGCGGGCCAACCCGACCAGTTCCTCGGCGTCGACCAGCAGGCGCTGGGCGCGCGCGGCGATCTCCTTTCCCAAGGGCGTCAGCATGACGTGGCGATGGCCGCGCTCAAACAGCGTGACGCCCAGCCGGGACTCAAGCTCCTTGATCCCTCCGCTCAGCGTCGATTGCGTGACGGCACAACTTTCCGCGGCACGGCCGAAATGGCGTCGCTCGGCCAGAGCACACAGAAAGCGGAGTTGTTGAAGACTGGGCAGGATGACCATCGGAATATCCAATGCAGCTGTGCGATTTTATCCATTGGACCAATGGCAAGGAATGGCGGACCTTTCGCACACACGAGATATGTGCCGGCAGATGACCGCTTCATGGCCAGCTGAGTATATGTCAAACACTGCGAACATCCGGTGAAGCACCATGAAATACCGCCAACATTTCGAATCCACCATCGAGGCAATTCGCCGCGAGGGTCGTTATCGCGTCTTCACGGATCTGGAACGCGACGCGAAGTTGCCTCCCTATGCCCTGTGGCGAAGGGCAAGCGAGCCCGTTGAGATCGTGATGTGGTGCTCCAATGACTATCTCGGGATGGGACGCCATCCGCTCGTCGTCGAGACAATGGCATCATCCGCGCGCCGCCATGGCACTGGCGCCGGCGGCACGCGAAACATCGCCGGTAACTGCCACGCAGTGGTTGAACTGGAAGCTGAGATCGCCGATCTTCACCGAAAATCCGCCGCTCTCGTCTTCTCATCCGGTTATGTCGCGAATGAGGCGAGCCTCGGCACGCTGGGCACCGTCCTACCGGATTGCGTGATCTTCTCTGATGAGAAAAATCACGCATCAATGATCTCCGGGATTCGCGGCAGCCGGGCCGAGAAGCGGATCTTCCGCCACAACGACGTTGACCATCTGGAATCCCTGCTTCGGCAGACCGCGCCGGACCGTCCCAGGATCATTGCATTCGAATCGCTGTATTCGATGGACGGCGACATAGCGCCGCTGGCGCGCATTTGCGATCTCGCCGACAAGTTCGATGCACTGACCTATCTCGATGAGGTGCATGCCGTCGGTCTTTACGGCAGTCATGGGGGCGGCATCGCGGAACGCGAGGGCCTCATGGATCGGATCGATGTCATCGAAGGGACGCTTGCCAAGGGGTTCGGTGTGGTTGGCGGATATATCGCTGCAGACGCCCTGATCTGCGACACGATCAGGTCCACCGCATCGAGCTTCATATTCACGACAACGATGCCGCCGCCAGTCGCGTCCGCCGCCACCCAGAGCATCCGCTACCTCAAGCGATCGAACAGGGAGCGGCTGGCGCATCAGCGCCAGGTTCAGAAGACACGCACCGCATTGCGAGCGGCCCGTATCCCCACTCTGGCCTGTGACACGCATATTATTGCAGTGCCCGTGGGCGATCCGGTCTTGTGCCGGAAGGCATCGGAGCTGCTTCTGGACCAGTTCGCGATTTACTTGCAGCCGATCAACTATCCGACCGTACCGAAAGGAGCCGAGCGGCTGCGGATCACGCCGACGCCCTTCCATGACGACCAGCTGATTCGGAATCTCGCAGCCGCGCTGCGTGAGGTTTGGGAGCGGTTGGGCCTCCCGCTGGCCGTCGGGGAACAACGCTCCGCCGCAGAGCGCGCCGAGAATGCGGATCAGATCGCCGCGGCCGGTACAGCCGATGCATCCGTTGTTCATTTCGAAGACTTCCTCATGGGAACGGACAATCAGATCATTGTCGATCCCCATCTCGCGAAATGCGTGTTGCGATGTAGGAAATCGAGGTGATTCGTGGCCGTCGTTTATATACGCCGTATAACGAATCTCGCGCCGAAGCATGCGCGCCATCATACCAATCGAAAAAGCCCGTAGTGCTGACAAATAGCTGGTCGATCTTTGTAGATATTTGTCGTGAAACCCATCGCCTGCATTTGGAGCGCCCGGAATGACGGAGATCGCTAAAGATTGCCGGTCTTTGCTTTCGAAAAGGCGACTCCCTTCGCCTCACTGCCCAGCCCCGAAAGCACCGCGATAAGGATCGCCACAGAGCCGGCCACGATCGCCAGAGCCAGACCATAGTTGCCGCCGAAATGTTCGGGGATCGCGGCCTGCAGCGTCGCGTTTACTGACGCCAGCAGATTGCCAAGTTGATAGACAAAGCCGGGAAAAGTGCCTCTGGCGGTGTCCGGCGAGAGTTCGTTCAGGTGCACCGGCACGACACCCCAGGCGCCTTGCACGGTGAATTGCATCAGGAAGGCGCCGACCGCGAGCAGGACGGTGCTGTCCGAGAACGCCCAGAGAGGAATCACCGGCAACGAAAGCAGTGCCGCGATGGCTGCCATATCCACGGCTTTCGGAAATCACCTACTCTGCAGGTGTCGGCGTCGACTATTATCTTTGGGCGACTGAGATTTCCGGTGTCGGCACTTTGGTGTCCGGAATCAATCTCGTCACCACCGTTTTGAAGATGCGGGCGCCCGGCATGGGCTATCTGCGCATGCCGATGTTCTGTTGGACCACGCTTGCGACCAATCTCCTGATTGTCGCCGCGTTTCCGATCCTCACCGGAGGATCGCTGTGGATCATGGCAAATCTCAACATGATGCCGATAGATCAGCTGATGCGGATGCAACGCTAGGTCGGCAAGGCCGTCGTCCTCGTCCGTGCCAAATCGACGTCCTCGTCGACGCTCGGATCAACAGGCTGCTGCACAATCCATTCGTGCAGAAGCAGGGCGACCTCGTCTAACTCACCTATTCAACGCGGGCTTGCGATCTGTGACGTCAGTATCCCACCGCCCGGTGCGAGGCCGGGTATTTCCGGCCGCCAGATCCGACGCGTCCTTATGGCGACTTTCCAAAGGAAAACTCGCTGCGCAAAGCGAGGACGTTCTGGTCGATACGCGGGGGCGTCATCCATGTGACCCGCGGAAAACCGGGGACTGTGGATCCTGAAATACTTAGCGAAGAAGGAGCGCGGTCCATATTGGCAGCTTCCGGATGTGGCGGCCAACACATGCGAATGCTCCAGATTGAAGCGCAGGTTCTTGCGCGGGCTTTGGACGAACGTTCGGGCGCACTCGAGCCACCACCGGCTGGCCGGACATTCTCGTGAAGATCCGCGTGTCGGCGCCGAGCGGCCGTCGATCTCGCGCCGCGCAGCATTGGCGTGCTTGCGCTGCATCCGGGATGGGCGGCAACCGAGTCGGGCGGCGCGTGCCGGTGGATCAGAATGTGGCCGGCATGCGCGGCGTGACCCCGCCGGCCAGCATCACACCGGCAGTTTCGTCACCTATCACGATCAGCCGCTGCCGCGGTGAGCGTGCATCCCAGCCGTTTCGCGAGTGCCGCAATTTCGGCGCGGCTGGGGAACGACGGCGTCGTATTGGGCCGGGTGACCGAGAGCGACGCGGCGGTAACCGCGATGGTCACGGCTTTCGACAGGGCCAGACCATTCGCCAAGAGACCAGCGAGCGTGCCGACAAAAACATCGCCGGCACCTGCGGTGTCGATCGCGGTTACCTCCGGCGCCTCGATCGCGGTCTCGATGCCATCGTTCAGGATGAGCGCTCCGCGCGCACCCAGCGTGATGATGGCGGTCCGCACGCCGTCGGCGTGGAGTGACGTAGCGGCCGATGGCGATCCCGCCGTCAGCAGGGCAGCCTCTCCCTCATTGGCGATCACAATATCGAACAGGTGGAGAATCGCACGCATATCCCAGGCGATGGGTGCGGTGTTCAGCACGCGTTTGGCGCCACGCGTCTGCGCGGTTTGCGCTGCCGCGCGGGTCACTCCGGCTGAGAGATTGCCCTGCATCAGCAGCACGTCACCGGCAGCAAGCGTGCCGCAAAGGCTGCGCGCCTGATCGGGCGTGACCAAGCGGGCGCAATCGGCGTTGCTGACGATGACGTTCTCGCCACCTGACGCCACCCAGATCGCCGAAAGATCCGTAGGCGCGTTGCAGGCAAGCCAGTTCACCGCAAGCCCTGCTTCGTCCTTCACGCTGTCGGCAATGAAGGCTGCCTCAGCATCCTGCCCGATCGGCGCGACCAGCAGCGTAGGTGCGCCGGTGCGCGACGCGGCGACGGCCTGATTCAGACCCTTGCCGCCGGCGCAGCGCGCCGTGCCCAGCGCCAGTACGGTTTCGCCTGGAGCCGGCAGGCGCTCGACGCGCTGGATTACGTCGAGCGTCGCATTGCCTAGCACCAGGACGCGGCTCATCTGCGTGCCTTGCGCACGACTGCCATGAAGGCCGACAGCCGTTTCGGATCGACCTCGTTCCACCAGCCGCCCTCATGCTTGAGGGCGCTGGCGACGATTACCGCATCGGCATGCTCGAAGATCGATGCAACATTGTCGGGCGTGACACCGCTGCCGACCATGGCGGGCAGCTTGGTCGCAGCGGCGACGGCTTCGAGTTCATCCAGCCTGGCGCTGTCGCCGGTGCGCTGGCCGGTGACGATCACCGCGTCGGCGTCGAAGAACTCGGCATCGCGTGTCAACTCCTGCAGGGTGCGATCAGCGACGATGGCATGTGCGCCGTGCTTGACATGGACATCGGCGAATATCGCGACATCCTTGGCGCGCAGCCAGCTGCGGTAGCGGCTGGCCGCGCCGGCCTTGCCCTCCATGAAACCCTCATTGGCGACATAGGCGTTGGCCCATTGGTTGACCCGCACGAACATCGCTCCGGCAGCCTTGGCGACGGCCAGTCCCTGGACGGCACCGTTGGCCAGCACGTTGATGCCGACCGGCAGGCCGGATTCGCGACGGACCAGGTCGGCCATCACCGCCATGCAGGCGGCGGTTTCAGGGCCGAGTTCGTCGGGCTTGGCGAAGGGGATGTCGCCATGGTTTTCGACGATCAGGCCGTCCACGCCGCCCTCGCGATAACGCTGGGCTTCGGCGCGGGCGAAGTCATAGATGCGCGCGACAGGTTCGCCGTCATAATGCGGAGAGCCGGGCAGCGGCCGCGAATGGATGACACCGATGACGGCCTGGCGCCGGCCGAAGATGCGCAGGATTGCATTGTCCTTGGCGCGATAGATTGATGTGTTGTCGGACAAGTGTGTTCTCCGAATTCAGAGGATGGCGTCGGTGGAAACATGAGCCCCGGCGACGAGGCGGATCAGCTCGGAAGCGGACGGGCGCAATTCCTGCGCCCCGAACCGCGTGACTTGCAGGCTGCCTGCCGCGCAGGCCAGGCTGAGAGCTTGCGGCAATGGACTGTCGTTGAGCCACGCCGCCAGAAAGCTGCCGACGAAGCTGTCGCCGGCGCCGGTTGTATCGACGACATCGACCGGCAGCGCTTGAGCCTCGATGATGGCGCCATCGCGCGTCACGGCGGCAGCGCCATCCGCGCCGAGCGTCACGATCACAAGTTCCGGTCCGTGCGGTCCGGCAGCGCGCGCTTTCGCTGCGAGATCGGCAAGGCCGGTTTGGATGTCGTCGGGGGTCGATGGGAGCAGGCCAAGCGTTTCGCGGTGAAGCACGACCAGATCGAATGATTGGAACACCGCCTCCGCATGCGCTCGAAGCCATTCCGGTGGCAGGCCCGTCGCCTGCATGCTGGTCTTAAAACCCTTGGCGCGGGCCTTGGCCACGGCCGCGATCTGGCCCGGTACCTGATAGCCTTCCAGATGCAACCACCAGCGTGTCGTCAAAGGATCGGTGGTCTCGACGAAGCGCTGGACATCGACAGCGTCGAGCAGCGACGGCTCGGAGACGATGGTACGCCGGCCATCGGCTTCAACCAGAACCAGCGCCCGGTTGAGCCGTCCCGTGCGTCGTTCGCGCGGAATGATGAGATCGACGCGACGGCTCGACAATTCGGCCGCCGCCCAATCGCTGTCCTGATCGAGGCCGATCGACGTGATGATGGAGGCCACGACGGGAAAGGGCTGGCCAAGACCGGCCGCGATTGCCGCGACATTGGCCGCCGGACCGCCGATCGACTTGATGATCTCGTCCGCCAGACGACGCTCCTCGCGTTCGGGCAGGCGATCGAGGCACGCCGTGTAATCGACGCTGACATAGCCGACCGTGGTCAGCCGTGGCACTGAGGGGTCGATCCGCATGTTGGACTCGGCCGGACGCTTGCGCGCCGTCAGCGAGCGAGCCGTCTCGGCCGGGCGGTAGTTCAGCGCCGCGATCGCCTGATCGACGCGCGCTCGGGTGGCGGCCGCCACCCGCACCCGGCCGCCGATGACGTGCGAAACCGTTCCTTTCGAAACGCCGGCGGCGCGGGCGACGTCGTCAATGGTCGGCTGCGTGCGATTGCCAAGATCGAGCAGGTGGTCCGCATCCTCCGACTCCACATTCTTAGACATGGGCCGCCCCCTTGGCGCGGGCACGGCGCAGCAGGCCGAGGCGGGTTCGGTAAGCCGCCGTCATGCGGCTTTCGCCATCGTCGAAGGCCGCGAAAGGCGGAAGTTCCTGGGCGCGAAGGCAGGCGGACAGGCGCGGGGAGGGGGCGACGGCAGCCAGCGGCGGATCGGCCGCAAGGCACGCCTCGATCCGGTGCGGACAGCGCGAGGCGAAACGGCACTGCGACCAGTCGGCGAACGGGCTCGGCGGTTCGCCGGTGATGGCGTCGCGGTTGCGCAAGGAGCCTGGCACCGGGCTCGGCGTCGCGGCAAGCAGCATGCGCGTATAGGGATGGCGGGGATCGGCGAAGATATTCTCCGATGGTCCGGTCTCAACCAGGCGCCCGGCATAAAGCACGCCGACATGGGTCGCGAGATGGCGCACCACGGCCATGTCATGGGAAATGAAGACATAGGACACGCCGAGCCTGGCGCGCAGTTCGCTCAGCAGGTGGCGCTGGCCGCCGGAGAACTCGTGGGGATAGCGCCCGGCGTGACTGGCATCGAGACCAGCCAGCGACAGCAGTTCGGCGACACGATCGGCGACCTGGTGCGGAGGGCGCAGACGATGCAGCATAATCGGCTCGGCAATGGCCGCACCAATCCGAACCCGCGGGTCAAGCGAGCCGAACGGATCCTGGAAAATGATCTGGATCCGTCGGCGCAAGCGCCGCAGCGCGGCAGGCGCCAGCGCACGCACATCGATGCCGTCGAAAGAGATGTTGCCGGTATCGGGCTCGATCAGGCGCAACAGCATGCGCCCGATGGTGGTCTTGCCTGAACCGCTTTCACCGACCAGTGCAAAGACATCACCGCGGCGCAAGGAGAAGCTGACGTCCGATACCGCCCGTGCCGATTTCGCCCGGGCGAACAAGCCGCCGCTGGATACAAAGGTTTTCGAGAGGTTCTCGACCGTGAGCAGCCCGCTCATGTGACGTGCTCCTCGAGCGGTGCCCGCCAGCACGACACCCAGTGGTCGGGTTTTATTTCGCGCAAAGGCGGATACGCCTCGCAGCATTGCGACGTTGCAAAAGGGCAGCGCGGTGCGAAGCGGCAGCCTGGCGGCATGGCTTCGGGCGAGGGAATCTGGCCCTCGATCGCGGCCAGCGCCTGGCCACGCTCGTCGGCGCGAGGCATCGCTGCAAACAGCGCCAGCGTGTAGGGATGCATCGGATCGCCGAACAGCGCTGCCCGCGAGGCCCGCTCGACAATGCGTCCCGCATACATCACCGCGATCTCGTCGGCGATTTCAGCCACCACGGCGAGGTTATGAGTGATGAAGAGCACGGCGGTGCCGAGCTCCGACCGCAACTGATCGATCAGGCGCAGAATCTGGCTCTGGATGGTCACGTCGAGCGCCGTTGTCGGCTCGTCCGCGATCAATATGGCAGGGCGGCAAATCAGCGCCATCGCGATCATCACCCGCTGGCGCATGCCGCCTGACAGTTGGTGTGGATAGGCCAGCAGTCTGGCTTCAGGGGCGGGAATCTGGACCCGGCGGAACATCTCCAGCGCAGCATCGAAAGCCGCTTTTTGAGTCATGCCCTTATGGACCACCAGCGTCTCGGTCACCTGGTCTCCCACCGTCATGACCGGATTCAGCGCCGTCATCGGCTCCTGGAACACCATGGCCATGCGGTTGCCCCGGATGGTGTTCAGCGCCTGCTCGTCGGCGTCCGCGATGTCTTCGCCATCCAGCGCGAACCGGTCGGCCGACAGGCGCGCGGCCGGCGGCAACAGCCGCATCAGGGACAACGCGGTCAGGCTCTTGCCGGAGCCGGATTCGCCGACCAGGCACAGAATGCGTCCCCGCCGGAGCGTCACGTCCACGCCATCGACGATCGCCGCTCCCGCCCCGAACCGGACCCGCAAATTGGTCACGACAAGCGCGGCCTCGCGCGGATTGCGCTCGTCGCCGATTGGCGCGGAAGCGGGCAAAGCGAGCTCCTGTTGCATTGCGTTTAGTCGGTCCGGGCCATTGACAGATCGGTCATAGCTCGAGAACATCACATTTGAACCGGTTCAATCAAGCAGTGTTTGGGCATGGCACGCTATCTCGCCACGCGACTGATCTCCCTCATTCCGATCCTGTTCGGGACGTCGATCGTGGCGTTTCTCCTGATCAGGCTGGTGCCAGGGGATCCGGCCATCGCCTTGCTCGGCCTCGAAGCGGATGCGCGCTCGCTCGCCACGCTGCGCCAGAAACTGGCGCTGGATCAGCCGATCGTGGTCCAATACGTCACCTGGCTCGGCCACATCCTGACCGGCGATTTCGGGCGCTCGATCCAGGGCGGACGGGCGGTGTTTCCGCTGCTGCTCGGAGCGTTGTCCCCGACCGCGCTGCTGTCGGCCGCCGCGCTGGTGATTTCGCTGGTGATCGCGATCCCGGCCGGCATCGTCGCCGCCACCCGCCGCAACAGCGGCGCCGACTACACCGCCTCTTTCCTCGCGCTGTGCGGACTTTCGCTACCGAGCTTCTGGCTCGGCATTCTCCTGATCCTGACGTTTTCAATCTATCTGCCGCTGTTTCCAGCCTCCGGCTATGTATCGCCGCTGGTGGATCCGGCAGCCCATCTGCGTCACTTGGCGCTGCCGGCCGTGACGCTGGGCGCGGCGCTCGCAGCCGCCACGATGCGAATGACGCGCGCAACGATGCTGGAGGTTCTGCGCGCCGATTATGTACGAACGGCGCGCGCCAAAGGACTATCACGCCGGAACGTGATCTGGGGCCACGCGCTGCGCAATGCACGGATCCCGATCGTAACGCTACTTGGCATCCAGCTCGGCCAGTTGCTGGGCGGTGTCGTCATCACCGAGACGGTGTTCTCCTGGCCCGGCATCGGCAAGCTGACGGTCGATGCGATCTTCGCCCGCGACTACCCGGTGGTGCAGGGCGCGGTATTGCTGACGGCGACGCTGTTCGTGCTGATCAACCTTCTGACCGATCTGATCTACACGGTGCTCGATCCGCGGGTGCGCCTGTCATGAGCGTTGATGCGACCTTGCGCCCGCCAGGCACCGCTGCATTGCTGCGCGCGTTGAGTGCTGACCCGCGTGCGGCGCTCGGCCTGGGTCTCGTCGCGCTGGCGAGCGTGGCAGCACTGAGCGCCTCGCTGATCGCGCCCTATCCTCCGGACCTGCCCGATTTCGTTAACATCCTCGCACCGCCATCGTCAGGTCATTGGCTCGGCACCGATGAACTTGGCCGCGACGTGCTGTCGCGGATCATCTACGGCGCGCAGACGTCTTTGTTCGTCGGCATCCTCAGCGTCGCGGTCGCGGCGCTGGCGGGTACCGCACTGGGGCTGGTGTCCGGCTATTTCGGCCGCCTCGTCGATGCGTTGATCATGCGGATCATGGATGTCGTGTTCGCCTTCCCGAGCATCCTGCTGGCGCTGGCGATCACGGCGGTGCTTGGTCCCAGCCTGAACAATGCGGTGCTGGCGATTGCGGTGGTCAACCTGCCGGTGTTCGCCCGCATCGCGCGCGCCCAGACGCTGGTGGTTCGCGAGCTCGAATTCGTCGAAGCCAAGCGCGCGCTTGGCTTCGGCTCCGGCAATATTCTATTGCGCACCATCATGCCGAATATTCTGGCGCCGGTGATCGTTCAGGGCTCGCTGCTGTTCGCTTCCGCCATCATCATCGAATCCTATCTCTCCTTCCTGGGGCTGGGCGCGCAGCCGCCGACGGCGACCTGGGGCAACATGCTGCGCAACGCGATCGGCTTCATGGAGCTGGCGCCCTGGCTGGCGGTGTTCCCCGGCGCCGCGATCTTTCTGACCGTGCTCGGCTGCAATCTGCTGGGCGATGGGCTGCGCGACCGCTTCGACCCGCGCGACTGATGATTTCCGTGAAAATTTCAAAACAGGAGACAAGACATGACCCTTCGCATTCCCCGGCGCCATTTGATTGCCCTGATCGCCGCCGCGCCGATCGCTTTTTTCGCGCCGCCGGCCCTGGCTCAGGACAGCAAGACGCTGACGGTCGGTATCGTCTCCGATCCGGTTACCCTCGACCCGGCGCTGATGGCTTCGTTCTTCGAGATTTCCGTGCAGTACAATCTGCATGAGCCGCTGGTCCATGTGACGCCCGATCTCAAGATCGAGCCGGGTCTGGCCAGCGTCGAGACGCCGGATCCGCTGACCTATCGTTTCACGCTGAAGCCGAACCTGACGTTTCATGATGGCACGCCGATCGATGCCGCCGCCGTCAAGGCCAATTTCGACCGCATGCTCGATCCCGCCATCGCCTCACCGCGCCGCAGCGAGTTGACCCCGATCGATCAGGTCGAGGTCATGGGCGGGCTGACCTTCACGATCAAGCTGAAGATGGCCTATGCCCCGCTGCTGCAAGTGCTGTCGAACCGTGCCGGCATGATGGTGTCGCCGGCCGCGCTGAAAAGCCTCGGGCCCGATTTCGCCACCAAGGCGGTCCCAATCTGCGCTCAGGGACCGTCCAACTGGTCGACGCCGTGCCGGCGCAGGCCGTTGCTCAGCTTGGCCGCGAGGCCGGCATCACGCTGAAGCAGGCGTCGGGCATCGGCTTCAACGCTTTTTCGTTCAACACCACCAAGCCGCCTTTCAACGAAATGCGCGTGCGGCAGGCCTTCACCACCGCGATCGACAAGCAGGCGATCCTGCGGGCGGTCTATTTCGGTACCGGCAGCGTCGCTCAGGGCGCGATCCCGCCTTCGATGGGCTGGGTGCATGACCCCGCTTTCTCTCCCTACAAGGCGAGCACGGATGCCGCCCGCAAGCTTCTTGCCGAGGCCGGCATGACCACGCCGGTGCCGGTGACGATCACCGTCACCAACTCTCCGGCGCAGGTGCGCACCGCGGAGGTGTTGCAGGCTCAGGCAAATCAGGCCGGCTTCAAGGTCGAGATCAAGCAGATCGACGCCACCAGTCTGATCACCGTGCTGCGCCAAAAGGATTTCGATCTGTGCATGTCGCCGTGGTCCGGCAGGACCGATCCGGACGGCAATCTTTACAATTACTTCACCAAGAGCGGACCGAACAATTTCATGGGCTATCAGAGCGACAAGGTCACCGACCTGCTCGAAAACGCGCGCAGCGCCCCGGCGCAGGCCAAACGCGCAAAACTCTATCGCGAGGCGGAAGCACAGATCGCAACCGACGCCCCGATGCTGTTCCTCACCTTCCCGGCGACGCTGCAGGCTTCGACCAAATCGCTGAACTGGCTGCAATACCCGGATGGCGCTTTCCGCCTGCAATTCGCCAAATTCCAATAAGGCTGCTGGTTTCCGCCTTATCCCCTGACCGACGGACCAAGAGATCATGAGCGCCAAGAAAATCCTGCTGGCCGGCGAAAGTTGGACTTCGACCGCAACCCATATCAAGGGATGGGATCAATTCCCCTCGGTCACGCATCATCGCGGCGCCGACGAGTTCGTGTCGATCCTGTCCGGTGCCGATCTCGATATCACCTACATGCCTTGCCACGACGCGGCCGCTGGCTTTCCGTCGCGGGATGAGGATCTCGACGTCTATGACTGCGTTATCCTCAGCGATATCGGTGCCAACACCTTGCTGCTGTCACCCGAGGTCTGGATCCATTCCCGCCGCGCGCCGAACCGGCTAAAACTGCTGCGCAGCTATGTCGAGCGCGGCGGCGGCCTGATCATGGTCGGCGGCTATTACAGTTTCCAGGGCATCAATGGCGGCGCGCGCTACCGCAACACCGCGGTCGAGGCGGTGCTGCCGACGTCGATCCATCCTTACGACGATCGCCTCGAATTGCCGGAAGGGATCGTGCCGGAAGTCAGTCCAGGCGCACTCTCTCATCCGATCATGAATGGCGTGCCGACTGATTTCCCAGATCTGCTCGGCATCAATGAAGTCGTCGCCAAGCCCGATGCCGTGACGTTACTGGCGCTGCCGGCCGGTGAGGGCGGGCACCCGCTGCTCGCGGTGAGAGAAGTTGGGATAGGGCGCAGCGCCGCCTGGACCACCGATATCGGGCCGCATTGGCTGCCAAACGAATTCCTGCGCTGGGATGGTTTCAACTCATGGTGAGGAGGCGCTCTTGCGCCATCTCCAACCATGAGCGAGACGCGCACCGACCTCATCCTGAGGAGCTTGCGAAGCAAGCGTCTCGAAGGATGGACGCAACGCACGGACTCGTTGCCATCCTTCGAGACGCCGCGCGAAGAGCGCGGCTCCTCAGGATGAGGTCTTCGAGACGCGCAAGGAAACGCTCTAAACCGTGACGCCGAGCAGGCTGGCATGGGCTGAGACGATCCGCCAGCCATGCTCGGTGCGCATCAGGATCTTGGTCTCCCGGCCTGTCTTGGCTTCGCCCTCACGCTGATACTCGGTGTTGGCGGTCGCGAAGTCGCGGCCATAGGTGGTGATGACCGTGTTGAAAAGCGTCCTGCGAAACTTGCCGAGTTTTCCACTGCGACGGAAATCGGAAATCGACTGCCAGCCGCGCAGGTTCTCGCCGACGCCATAACGCGTCGTGGCATCATGGTTCCAGAACAGCTCTTCCATGACCGGGATGTCGTTGGCCTGCAGCGCATTCTCGTAGCGGTCGAATACGGCGCGGACTTCGGAAACAATGTCGGGCAGATTGATGGGGTTGGTCATGGTGTTATCCAACTCAGAGGATCGCTGCAAACTTTCCTTGGAAATGGCAGCCCGGGCTAAGCCATGGAAGGTCATTATGCCGAACGAGTGATCTCGAACGCAACCTTCGGGCTCAAAAAAATGAGCGAAGGCTCAGTTGCATTTGAGTGCAGACTCATCGACAGAGGTAAACAAACGCTGTTGCTGTATCACGTCACATCTCTTTTTCTTTGTGATCCGCCGAGCGTTCGAATCTGCTTCCGCGATCACATGCCCGCTGCCCGGATTGATGATGTGCTGAACTTCGGTGCGGCTCTTCCAGGCGAGCCGCACCATGGCTGAAGGGCAGTTCGACATCCAGTGGCTTTTTTGGCTCGACAAAACGCCGGCAACGGAAGCCTCCGGCATGACCGGCAGCGGTCGCATTTGCAGTCCCGCTTCGAAAGCCGAGCCGTAGTTTTTCGCTTTTGTGCGCGGCCTCAAGGTCATGAAGCTTTCAGGCCTGACAGCAAGATCTTATCGCCAAACCGCCCACACTTTGGCGGACCATGCGCTAAAGCGATCGATCGCGACTCCCGGAGAAACGAATCACACCGCACTCGCTGCCAGGCGAATATTCATCTGGTTGGTATTGGCCCCCTTGATGGCTGCCTTATCCGCCGCAAGATGCCTGGAAATGAATGCCGCATCGCGGCCAACGCCGACAAAGCGTCCTGAACCCCAAGTATAGAGCCATGGCAGGCCGAGCACGTAGACGCCGTCCATTGACGTGACGCCGCGCCGGTGGGTTGGATAGCCGGCGCCATCGAAAATCGGCAGCTCGACCCACGACCAGTCCGACCTGAACCCCGTGGTCCAGATCACCGCGCTGATCCCGGCCTTCGCCGGATTGAGGTCGGTCGGCACTTCGATCGGTCGCCATACCGGTTCATAGTGAGGCGATGCGGGCGCTTCGATGGCATTGCGCGCGATGTGATCGTCGATCAGGCCGCAGATCCCATTGTACACCCGATCGGCGTTGTCGAGATTTTTCGCCAGATCGTCGGCAAAGTTGAGCCTGCCGTTCTGGATGTCCTTGAGCCGGCCGTAAAGCGACATTCCTTCCAGAGCAAACTTGCGCAGATCAATGTCGCGGCCGCCATCCCGCCCGGTCAGGTAGTGGTTGGCATTCTTGCGGACCTTCTCCTTCAGGCTGTGCTGATCGACCGGCAGGTCATACTGGCCGAGATCGTCGAGCCATTCGACCGCGTCGCGGCCGCGATAGAGACGCGGGCATCGCGGCGCGCTGCCGACAGCGAGATGGACCTTTCGTCCGGCCAGATGCAGGTCTTCAGCGATCTGGCAACCGGATTGGCCGCTGCCGATCACCAGGATTTCTCCTGGCGGCAACTGATCGGGATTTCGGTATTCCGACGCATGCAGCTGCGTGACCGATGCGTCGAGCCGCTCTGCCATGCGCGGCACATTCGGCACGTGATAGCCGCTGACCGCCAGCACCACGGCATCCGCGGTCATCGCGCCGCTGCTCGTCTCCAGCCCAAAGCCGCCGCCGGGATACTGATGCAGCCGGGTGACGGTGACACCTTCCCTGACCGGCGCGGCAATGAATTTTGCGTAAGCCTCGATATAAGCGACGATTTCGTCACGCCGCATGAATCCCTTTGGATCGTCACCCGCATAGGGGTTGCAGCTGATGGCTCATCGCGAGCCCAGCCTGGCCGCCGCCGATGACGACGACGCTGAAATGGGAAGATGTCGAGGGTTCTGTCATTGGAATGTCCTCACCTACTCTTGAAATGATGTGACGGTGACGCCGCCGTCCGCGGCTGCATCAAAACGTCTGGCGCCGCTCTCGAGCCTCGCCAGCTGCCCCATCGCCCGCGAACACGCAAAGCCGTATTTCTCCCTGACGCGATCGCTTGCGATCGTCAGTGCGGTGCGGCTGCGCTGCAGGAATTCCGGCACCGCGTAGGTTTCGCCGACGGCAAAAAATTCCTTGATCACCAGTGATGGCGAATAGCATTGCTCGGTCGAGCCGTCCGGCCAGCAAATGTGAAAGATCATCTCAGGCATGCTGCAGCTCCATCAGATTGTGATAGATCGGCAGGTGCGCTCGCGCGGTGTTGGCCCAGTCATACTGACGCGCCAAAAGCGTTCCGCGCTGCGACAGCCGCGACCGCAGCGGTTCCCTCAGCACCGTCGCCATCGCATTGGCAAGCGACGCGATGCTCATCGGATCGCACCAGACCACATCGTTGTCGTGGAGATATTCGGTAAAGGGCGCGATGCGCGATGTGACCACCGGCACCCCGCTGGCCATCGCCTCGAGAACGACCAGACCGAAACCCTCCTTCACCGAAGGAAAGATCAGCGCATCGGCGAGACGGTAAAGTGAAGGCATCTCGCGGTCCGGGACGGCGCCAAGGCGGATGACGGTTCGTGCGAGCGCAAGGTTCGCAGCGGCCAGACTTTCGAAATGCGTCCGGTAGCGCCCATGATCCAGCAACGAAGCTCCGCCGACGATGACGAGTTGCGCATCGGGATGGATGGTCAGGGCCTGCTGGAACGCCTCGAGAATGCGGACGCTGTTCTTGCGCTCCTCAACGCCACCGACCGAGAGCAGGATGGGATTGCCGTTCAGGCGGTATTTGGTCCGCAGCTCACTGTCGAGCGTGCTGCGGACATTGGTGAAGCGGCTCGTATCGACACCGTTTCCGACCGCGGTCGATCTGCGGCCGAAATCGGACTTGATCCGTTCGCGCCAAAGTTCGCTCACGACCAACAGTTCATCCGCCGCTCCGATCGAGCGCGTTTGCCAGTCAGTGAGGCGCGGATCCCCGAAACTGTCGATATGGTGCACGGTCCGCGCAAAGCGGCGGATCAGGCCGCGCTGCTTCAGCGTTGCCAGCGCGTTGCCGGAGATGGCGTCCTGGGCGTGGAAGATATCGAAGTGGCGATTGGCAGGGTGCTGGAAATGGCGGACAAGCGTCGGCAAGCTCGAGGGCATGCACGACGCCGCCGCGCGGATTGGTCGAGTGGGCGAGGATGGCGATGCGCAGCGGCCGCGGGGTCTTGATCATGCGACCGCCTCCACGGCGGACCGCAGCGGCGCGGCACGAATCAGCGGCCGTTGCGCAAAATCCCAGATCGTTTCCGACGCCGCGCCATCGCTGATGGTCAGGCGGTTTCCGCGCGCGACCGAACCGATCTTCGCCGCAGCAATTCCGCGCCCCGCAAAGCGGGCGATAGTTTCCGTGACATTCTCCGGCTTGACCGAGAGCAGATAGCCAAAACTCGGAAAGGTCAGCAGCCAGCGTTCGAGCGCAATGCCGTCAGGCTTGGGGATCGCGTTCAGGTCGAGATTGATGGCGACGGCAGAGCATTCGGCCAGCATTGCCGCGGTGCCGACGATACCGCCCTGACTGATGTCCTTTGCGGCAAGCGATAATCCGGCTTCCGCAATCGCAGGCAGCAGGTCGATATCGCCGCGCAACCGGGCCTGCGGGGCGTCGGTTGCCGCCTCCCAGTTGGAGAACGGTTCGCGGTATCGTCCGCGCAGGTCGATGGCGGCGATCAGGCTGTCGCCGGGTCGTGCATCGAAGCTGGTCAGCAGGCGTTTCGCCCGCCCCAGAATCGCCACTGACAGTTGACCGCGATCGGTCCTGATATTGGTGTGGCCGCCGACGATCGGAACGCCATAGGCATATGCTGCGTCTTTCAATCCGGCCAGTACCGGTGTCGCATTGGCTTCGCCATCCGCCCAGATCGCATTGACGATCGCCACCGGCCGTCCGCCCATCGCGGCGATGTCCGAGATGTTGACCATCGCGCCACACCAGCCCGCGAACCACGGATCGCCGGCGACGAATTCATTGATAAAACCTTCGATGGCAAACAGCAGAAAGCCCTCGCCGTCGGGAATAGCGGCGCAGTCGTCGCCGACCGGAATGACGCCGTCTCCCGACAACCCGAGCGATTGCGCGACGGCCGCGATGTCGCTCTTGGCCATGATGCCGCTGCTGCGGCGGAGCCGCTCCGCAAGAGTGGATATGGCGAGCGATCCGAGCATCAGGCGGCTAGCTTCGGCAACGAGAGAAAGCCGATCTCGGGCTGCAGGAACGGCGGATAGAAATCCAGGTCCGCCTGCATCATGTGATGCGGCTTACCGTACAGCTCCACCTCGTTCAGCGTGCGCCAGTGCATGTGGTGAAACAACTCGGCGTTCTGGCTCTGGATGTTGCCGAGGAAAGTATGACAGCCGCGCGCATGCGACGACGACACCGCAAGCCGGATGAGGCCGGCACCGACTGCGCCGAGGCGACGGTATTGCCGCGTCACCGCAAGGCGTGAGCCCCACCAGACGCCCGGATCCTCCGGATGCTGATGGATACGAACCGTCCCGACCACCGCATCGGCGGCAACGCCGAACAGCGAGATTGCAACGATCGGGATCGCGACCTCATCCACGCCATCGTGGTCGTCGTCGGTGAACAGGCCTTGCTCATCGCAGAACACCTGCCGCCGCAGCGCCGCGGCGCCACGCATTTCCCACGTCTCGGTGGCGAATTTGATCTGGTAGGCACTGGCGAGAAATGGCTTGAATGGCTCGAACATCATGCCTGCGCCCCCTTCTCGTAGGTCGACAGTGCCGAGCAGGCGCCGCACTTCCCGCAGCCCGCCTTGATGTTGCTGGATTTCATGCCGCTGTCGCGCAGCATCCCGGCCAGCGGCCCAAGAATCTCGTGCATGAATGCCGGAGGCGGGGTTGGATGGCTCTCCAGCGGTGTTCCCGCGATCGGCACGAAGGGCACCACGAACGGGTAGACGCCGGCGCCAACGAGACGATCGCAGATCGCCAGGATTTCTTCCTTGGTGTCTCCTAGACCGGCGAGGATGTAGGTCGAGACCTGGCCGTGTCCGAACACCGGCACAGCGGCCTCGAACGCCCTGAAATACCGTTCGACCGAAACCTGGGCTTTGCCCGGCATGACGCGCGCACGCACCGGCTCGGTCACGGCTTCGAGATGCATGCCAAGCGAATCGATGCCGGCGTCTTTCATGCGTTGAAACCAGACCTCGTCATCCGGCGGCTCGCATTGCCCCTGGATCGGAAGATCGACTGCTGCTCGCGCGTCTTGCGCTCGATGGTGCGGCCCGCCGCAAGCGATTGGCCGATGGCGCAGAACTGGCATGTCCTGGTTCGGCTTTGATAGCGGATGCAGGCCTGCAGGATCGTCGTCGCCAGCACGTCGCGGCCATGCAGCGTCGCGATCTTCGAATAGGGAATGCCGTCGGCGGTCGAGCGCTCGTAGAACCGCGGCCGCAGCTGAAACGTGACTTCGCCGATCATGGCGCCATCGCGCCTGACCCGGCTGCGACCCAGCGCATCGGGCTTGTCGACGATGTAGGGACTCTCGAAGGCGGGCGCGTTATGTACCGGAATCATCACGGTCGCGCCGTCGATCGTCATCGGCATGTGATCGGAGGGCCCCGCGCCGCCGCGCCGGCTTTCGCCGCCGGCCTTAGGATCAACGAGACGAACTCCGAAGGATTGCAACTCGTTGATCAGCTGTTCGGTCGGCATCGCCGTTGGCGCTTCGTGGGCCAGCATCGGTTTCATCGGATTGTCCTTCGGAGGGGAAGAGGGACGAGGTCGGATTAGATGTGTGAAGCGCTGCCGTTGGACGGTCGTCCCACAACAGCGACAACAGTTCCGGGCGCGCGTAGTGGCCGACCGAATCCATCATGCGTTTGCGCTTGACGATCAGCGCCATGTCGAGATCGGCGACAAGAATGCCTTCGCCGGATGTCAGCGGAGGAACGATATGGTTGCCTTCGGGCGAGATAATCGCGGTCATGCAGCCGCCGCGCAGGCCCTTGCGCGGACCTTCCTCCGGAGAAATCTGTGCGATCTGCGCTTCGCTGAGCCAGCCGGTGGCGTTGACGACGAAGCAGCCGCTTTCCAGCGCGTGATGGCGGATCGTGACCTCGATCTGGTCGGCGAATATCTGTCCGACCAGCGACCCCGGGAATTGGGCGACGTGAATTTCTTCGTGCTGCGCCATCAACGCATAGCGGGCGAGCGGATTGTAGTGCTCCCAACAGGCGAGCGCGCCGATCCGGCCGACGGCGGTATCGACCACCTTCAGGCCGGCGCCGTCGCCCTGTCCCCAGATCATGCGCTCATGGAATGTCGGCGTGATCTTGCGGCGCTTCAGCAGCAGCGTTCCGTCGGCGTCGAAGATCAATTGCGCATTGTAGAGCGAACCGTGGTCGCGCTCATTGATGCCGAGCACGACCACGATGTTGTGTTTTGCAGCTGCGGCGGCCACCGCTTCAGTCACAGGGCCCGGGACGATAACCGCGTTCTCATAGAGATGAATATGCTCGGCACCGCTGAGCATGGGCGGGCGGATGAAAGAGAAGTACGGATACCAGGGCACAAATGTCTCGGGGAACACGACAAGCCGGGCTCCCTTGCCCGCCGCGTCCGCGATCGCCGCGAGAACGCGATCCAGCGTTCCCAGCGGCGTATCGAGGTCGGGCGCGATCTGTATGGCGGCAACCCTGACGATGCGTTTCTCGGCCATCGGCTTCTCCATTCCGTCCGCCCCTGCGAGCGATGTTGCTGCCTGCTCCATCAGTCACCTCTCCCTTTGGGAGAGGTCAGATCGCCTCGGCAGCGCAACTGCGCTGCCGAGGCGATCCGGGTGAGGGGTTATGGTCTATCGATAGGCCGTAACCCCTCACCCCAACCCTCTCCCCGAGGGAGAGGGAGCGCGCCTCCGTCGCCGCAACGCTTCGACCCAGGTGGACCAGATTTTAGAGAGTCCACGTGTGGAGCATGAAGGCGTTTTCGTTGCGGTGGAGCAGCGTGAGATCCAGCACGTCGAGCGGGCTGATCGGAATGATGCCGGGGATCAGCGACGGCTCGCCATGTCCGTACAGCGCCTGCAGCGCGAAGCGACAGGCGTAGACCTTGCCGCCCTCATCCATGAACTTGACCAGTGTGTTGTTGAAGTTCTGATGTCCCGGAAATGCCTCGTCGCCGATCTTCGGAAAGCCGCGCTGCACCCCGAGCGTGACGCCCGGGCCATACAGCAGGATCGAGGTCTCGAAGCCTTTGCGCATCAGGCGCGTGGCTTGCAGCATATTGACGAAGCCGATCGAGCCTTCGAAGGCGACGGTGTGAAATGTCACCAGTGCTTTTTCACCGGGCTTCGCTTTGACGTCTTCGAAAACCTTGCTCTCGTAGTCGACGAGGATGTCGCCCTTTTGGCGAGCGGGCATTGTTACGGCTGGCATGTTGCACTCCTTGCGATTGGCCCGGGCGTCGGCCGGGTGTGCGGCAGGCTTTGCAACGGATGTGCCAATTGAAGGTTTGCACAACGGCGCATCAAAACAGTCAAATTGCTATCAATTATGCATTCAATATTGAATGGATTTCTGACGGGACGCCGCCGGCTGCTCGAAAAAAATGCGTATAAATCCTATGCAGCCTGCGATTTCGATGAGCAAATAGCCGCCCTGAAATCCTTCAGAGCGTTTCAAAACATTTGTTATGGCTGCGCGCTTCCAAATTTTCTCTGGAACTTCTGGATGCTACAATCTACAGTCAATTGTTCCATTCTGAGTGAGAGAATCGCATGGCCGATTGGGCCCCGGACTTATCGACAAGCGACAAGCCGCGTTACCTCGCGATCGCCGATGCGCTTGCGGCCGATATCGGCGCTGGAAGATTAGCTGTCGGCGATCGATTGCCGCCGCAGCGCAAGCTCGCCAAGCGTCTCGGTGTCGATTTTACCACCGTGGCGCGCGGCTATGTCGAGGCCCAAAAGCGCGGCCTGATCGAGTCCAAGGTTGGGCAAGGCACGTTCGTTCGCGAAAAGCCGCGCCCGCGTCGCACCCAGCAGATGCCGGCGTCGCGTCCGGTCGACCTCTCCATGAATCTGCCGCCGGAGCCTAATGATCCCGACCTGATCGAGCGCATGCAGGCCGGTGTGGAATATGTGTCGCGCGACATCGTTTCGCTGCTGCGCTACCAGGGTTTTGGCGGAACCCAGCCCGACAAGGATGCGGCATCGAGCTGGCTCGGCCGGCGCGCGCTGGTGCCTGCTCAGGAACGGATCTTCGTGTCGCCGGGCGCGCATCCGGCACTGCTCGGCATCCTCACGATCCTCGCCAAACCACAAGATGCGGTTTTGTGCGAAGCATTGACCTATCCCGGTATCCGATCGATTGCGGCGCAACTTGGTATCAAGCTGATCGGCCTGCCGATGGATCCCGAAGGCATCGACATCGATGCCCTCACCGAGGCCTGCAAGAACGCGAAACCGAAGGCGCTTTATCTCAATCCGACTCTGCAGAATCCGACGACCATCACTATCAGCGATCAACGGCGGCGCGACATTGCCGGCGTCGCGCGTCGCTTCAATATTCCGATCGTCGAGGACGATGCCTATGGTTTCATCCCCGCGCACGGGCATGCGCCCTTTGCCGCGATCGCGCCTGATCTGACCTGGCACGTATCCGGTCTCGCCAAATGCATCGGGGCGGGGCTTCGCGCGGCTTACGTCGTGGTGCCGGATACCCGTTCGACCTGGCCGTTTGCTGCGGCACTGCGATCCGCTACCGTGATGGCCTCGCCCTTTACCGTTGCCCTGGTGACGCGATGGATCGAGGACGGCACCGCCGACACGCTGCTGCGGTTCATCCGAAGCGAAACCACCGCGCGGCAGATGCTTGTCTCCGAGATCCTGCCGAAAGGGGCTTATAAGAGTGACAAGCTCAGCTTCAATCTTTGGGTCGACCTTCCCAGCCCCTGGAACCGTGCAGCCTTCGTGGAGCACATGCGTTCGACCGGAATCGGGGTCGTCGCCAGCGATGCATTTACGACCGATGGGCCTCCTCCCGAGGCCGTCCGTGTTTGTCTCGGCGGTCCGATAGCCCGCCCTCGGCTGGTTGCGGGTCTCGAATATATGGCGCATGCGCTGGCGGAAGCGCCAGCGCTTGCGTCGGCATTTTTGTGATGCGGGTCGCTACTATTCAGCACTGCTGACCAGGCGCATTCGCGGCGTCGCCTGCTCCATCACGCTGCGATAGGCGGCGAGATAGTCGTGCGCCATGCGGCGCGCGGTGAAGCGTTGCTCGAACTGCGCGCGGATCGCGTCGCGGCTCAGTTGAGAAAGGCGCCCCACGGCAGCGACCGCGCTGGTCTCATCCTCCACGATGAATCCGGTCAGACCGTCTTCGATAATTTCCGCGACCGAGCCGCGGTTATAGGCAATGACCGGCGTCCCGCATGCCATGGCCTCGATCATAACCAGCCCGAACGGCTCCGGCCAGTCGATCGGAACCAGCAGCCCGACTGCGCCGCTGAGGAAGCCGGATTTTTCATGGTCGCTGATTTCGCCGATGTATTCGACCAGCGGATGATCCATCAGCGGACGTATGACCTCGTCGTAATAGTCCTGATCCGCCCGATCGATCTTGGCGGCGATCTTCAGCGGGATCCCGCATCGGATGGCGATCTTGATGGCGCGATCCACGCCTTTCTCCGGCGCGATGCGGCCGAGAACGGCGAGATAGCCGGGCGTCACCGGCTGCGGCGTCAGCAGCGTTTCCGGCAAGCCGTGATGGATGGTGCCGATCCAGTTGGCGTGCGGCACCGGCCGCCGCTGCGCGTTCGAGATCGATATCACCGGCACCTTGGAGAAGGTATTGAACACCGGCTGGTGTTCCGGCAGGTCGAGCCTGCCATGGAGGGTGGTGAGAAACGGTGTCGGCTGCCGGGAAAACAATGAGAACGGATAGTAGTCGAGATGAAAATGCAGGAAGTCGAATTCCTCATCGTCGCATTTTTGTCGCACGCGTTCCAGCATCACGATGTGCAGCGCGTTGGCATCCCGGACCGAGCCATCGAGACGCAGCGCCTTCGGCCAGGTCGCGTCAAGTTTTGCCGATGTGCGGGAGTCGCCGCTGGCGAATAAGGTGACGTCATGTCCCAGCGTTACCAGTTCCTCGGTCAGCCAGTGCACGACCCGTTCGGTACCGCCATAGAGCTTGGGTGGAACAGCTTCCGTCAGCGGAGCAACTTGCGCGATGCGCATCTATCCATCTCCTGTTGTTGTCAGTGGCCAAAGAGGTCAGATCGAGATGGCACCGGCATGACTGGTCTGGAACGTTTTCGCATACGCGAAGTTCCCTAGAACATGCGCACTTCTTCCACACTCCGGTCTTGCTGATGCCATCACGCCCGTACAGGTTTCTCCCATGCCAATGCTGCAACATTGTTGCGCAATGATGGCCGCGCGTTTGGAAGGTCGGAACGGCGACACCCCTTCGAGCCGACGGAACGGTGCTGCTTAAGGATTCTTGGTTTTCTCCAACAGGTTTAAAGGTCTCATGGACAGCCTATCCGGATATTCACATCGCCCCTTCGCATTTGTGCTGCGTTATCTGCGCCGGCGCCTTGCATCGCATGTCGTCATCCTGCTTGCGGTTGCCGCAGCTGTCGCCTGTTCGGTGGGCACGCAATATGGCGTCAAATATCTGGTGGACGGCCTCGCCGGGGGGCCGACCCATGATGGTGGGGTATGGCTGGCATTCGTTTTCCTCGTATGTCTGATCGCTGCGGATAATTTTCTGTGGCGGATCGCCAGCTGGACCGCGAGCTTCACATTTGTCGGCGTAACCGGGGACTTGCGCCGCGATATCTTCCGCCACCTGACCGGTCATTCGCCAAGTTATTTTTCGGATCGGCTGCCGGGGATGCTGACCAGTCGGATCACCGCCACCTCGAATGCGGTCTTTACCGTCGAGAACATGTTTGTCTGGAATGTGATGCCACCCTGTATCGCGACCGTTGCGGCGATCGCGCTGATTGGAATTGTGAGCCTGCCGATGGCCGCGGGTCTGATCGTGGTTGCCGGCCTGATGGTCGTGGTGATGTTTCATCTGGCGGCCGCCGGCAAGCCGCTGCATGACGATTTCGCCGACAAGGCTGCGGCGGTTGACGGCGAAATGGTCGATGTCATCAACAACATGCCGCTGGTTCGAGCCTTTTGTGGGCTCGGCTACGAACACGACCGCTTCGACGCCACGGTCAATCGTGAGCTCAACGCACGTGGCCGAAGCCTGCGCTATCTTGAACGTCTCAGGCTCACCCACGCCGCAATTACCGTTGTCCTGACCGTGGCGCTGCTCGCCTGGGCCATTATGCTGTGGCAGCATGGCGGCGCCAGCACCGGCGACGTGGTGCTGGTCTGCACCCTCGGCCTCTCCATCCTGCATGCGACGCGCGATCTCGCGGTGGCGCTGGTCGATGTCACGCAACATGTCGCAAGGCTGTCGGAAGCCACCGCGACGCTGCTGGTGCCGCACGAGTTGCGCGACCATCCGCAAGCCGAGCCGCTGGTGAGGGCAGGCGCGGCGATCGTCTTCAACAACGTCTCGTTCCGCTATCCCGGCGGGCTGCAGGTGTTCGACAAGTTCAGCCTCCGCATCAATGCAGGTCAAAGGGTCGGACTGGTTGGCCAGTCCGGTGGGGGCAAGTCCAGCCTGTTCGTGCTGCTGCAAAGATTTTACGATGTGAATCAGGGCCATATCGCGATTGACGGCCAGAACATCTCCAAGGTCACCCAGCAGAGCCTGCGCGAGGCGATCTCGGTGGTGCCGCAGGATATCTCGCTTTTCCATCGCTCCATCATGGAAAACATCCGCTACGGCCGGCCGACCGCCACCGATGACGAGGTGCTGCGCGCGGCAATCGCCGCGAGATGCGATTTCGTCGAAACCTTGCCGCAAGGGCTCGCGACCATGGTCGGCGATCGCGGCGTCAAGCTGTCGGGCGGTCAGCGCCAGCGGATCGCCATTGCTCGCGCCTTCCTGAAGGATGCGCCGATCCTGCTGTTGGACGAAGCCACCGCGGCGCTCGACAGCGAATCCGAGGAAGCGATCCGCGAGGCGCTCGCCCGCCTGATGCGGGGGAGGACGGTGATCGCGATCGCCCATCGTCTCGCGACGTTGCGAAATTTCGACCGCGTTGTCATGCTGCAGGCTGGTAAGATCATCGAAGACGGCCCACCGGACCGTCTGATGCAGGGCCAGGGCCCGTATCGGGATCTGGTGACGCGCGAGATAAGCCGTCTCGCGAGGCATGCGGCGTGAAACCAAACCTATGTATAACCTGAAAGCCAAACCTGCGACTTGAAAGCAAAGCGTCGCCCAGACTAGCGTAATGTCGCGCGAACGATCTGCGTGCAACGAGCAAAACTGGTCGAGGTCATCCCATGGCAATCGAAGCCGTCTCTCAGATAACCACGATCCGCGAAGTCGACCCGGTTTCGGAATCGCCGTTCTACATTCCGATGACGGGACCGGCGGCGCGGCCGCGTCGGGCGCTGAAGCACGACGATACATTTGTCGTGCTCGACAGCCACGGCGATATTGGCGCCTCCGCCGGCGGGCCTGATGGATTGTTCAATGCCGACACCCGGTTTCTGGCGCGGCTCGAACTGGCGCTGGACGACGTTCAGCCGCTGCTGCTGGGCTCCAACTTGCGCGACGACAATTCGGCATTGACCGTCGATCTTACCAATCCCGACGTCTACCGCAACGGACGGATCGTGCTGCAGAAGGACGTGCTGCACATCGTGCGCACGATCTTTCTGTGGCGAGGAACCGCCTATCAGCGGATCGGCGTGCAGAATCACGGCGACCGCGTCGCGATTTTCGATCTGACATTGATGTTCGACAATGATTTTGCCGATCTGTTCGAGGTGCGCGGCGAGCGACGGCCGCGCCGGGGCATCGGCACCAGCCGCTTGCTCGGCCCCACCGACGTGGTACTCGAATACAATGGACTCGATGGCAAGGGGCGCAGAACGACGCTGCATTTCGATCCCCGTCCGACGCGGCTGGCGGTTGATTCGGCGACCTATCATCTCGAACTGGGGCCGCAACAGATCGCCTCGCTGTTCGTGGCGGCGTCCTGCAACAAACCGATCCCGCATCAACCGGCACCGTTCTTCCGCGGACTATTGGCACATCGCCGCGAAATGCGCCGATCGACTGCCGGAACCACCAGCATCGAGACATCCAACAATATATTCAACGAGGTGGTCTGCCAGGCGATGGCCGACCTCAACATGCTGATGACGGAAACGCCGCAAGGTCGCTATCCGTATGCAGGCATCCCCTGGTACTCCACCACCTTCGGGCGCGACGGCCTGATCACCGCGCTGCAGATGCTGTGGATCGACCAGCGCGTGGCGCGCGGCGTGCTGCTGCGGCTCGCCGCCTATCAGGCGAAAACGGTCGATCCACTTGCCGATGCCGAACCCGGGAAAATACTTCACGAGATGCGCGGCGGCGAGATGGCGGCGTTGCGTGAAGTGCCGTTCGCGCAATATTACGGCAGCGTCGATGCCACGCCGCTGTTTGTGCTGCTTGCCGGCCTCTATGTCGAGCGCACCGGCGACGCCGAGACGCTGGCCGGGCTGTGGCCGGCGATCGAGTCGGCGTTGCGCTGGATCGACGGCGGCGGCGATCCGGATCGCGACGGCTTTGTCGAATATCAGCGCGCCTCCGAACAGGGACTGGCCAATCAGGGCTGGAAGGATTCCTACGATGCGATCTTCCACGCCGATGTTCGTCTGGCCGAAGGCTATATCGCGCTTGCGGAAGTCCAGGGATATGTGTTTGCTGGCAAGCGCCTGGCCGCGCGTTGCGCGCTGCGCTTGGGCTTGGTGGAGCAGGCGCGAAAACTCGACGCCGAGGCGCAGCGCCTCGCCGAGCGCTTTGAGGAGGCCTTCTGGTGTCCCGAACTTGGAACCTACGCACTCGCGCTCGATGGCGAAAAGCAGCCGTGCCGGGTGCGGACTTCGAATGCCGGACAGTTGCTGTTCACCGGCATCGTGCGCGAGGACCGCGCCCGCATGGTTGCCGCCGATCTGATGCGGCCGCATTTTTTCAGCGGCTGGGGCATCCGTACCGTGGCGTGTGGCGAAGCCCGCTACAATCCGATGTCCTATCATAACGGCTCGATCTGGCCGCACGACAACGCGCTGATCGCCCTCGGCCTTGCGCGCTACGGCTTGAAACATTCGGTCGAGCACGTTTTCAAGGGCCTGTTCGACGCAGCGAGCTACATGGATCTGCGCCGGCTGCCGGAACTGTTCTGCGGTTTCCAGCGCGAGCGCCGGCGCGGACCCACGCTGTATCCGGTCGCCTGCGCGCCGCAGGCGTGGGCGAGCGCGACGCCGTTCACGCTGCTGGAAGCAGCCCTCGGTCTTGAATTCGACGCCCAGCGCGGTGAAATCCGGCTGCGCAATCCGCGGCTACCGGCGTTCCTCAATGAAGTCATCCTGCGCGATCTGCAGCTTGGCGATTCCAGCGTCGATCTGTGCGTGCGTCGCCACAACGACGACGTGTCGCTGGAAGTGCTGCGCACGCGCGGCAAGATTCAGGTCTCGATCGTGCTGGCGCATTGAATCAGGCGCCACGCAATCGCGATGCCGGGAGTTTCGAAGGAGGCTGCATGCGCGCAATCCGTCTGACGATGGCTGTCGCAATGGTTTCGATCACGCTTTCCGGTGGCAACGCCTGCCGGGCCGACGACGCTGCTTCGCCGCAGGGGGCCCCGGCTTCGCCGCCGCCGGCCACGCCACCGCAAATGTCTCAAAAACCTGAGGCACCCGCGCCTGCCGCGCCTGCCGAAACTGCCACGCCGCCTTCGGTCACCGTGATCGACGCCGTCGATGCCCACGGCATTCTCGGTCGCGACGTCCGCAGCGCGGCAAATGAAGACATGGGGCGTATCGTCGATGTCATCGTCGACCGCGGCGGCGTGGTGCGGGGGGCCGTGATCGACTTCGGCGGGTTCCTCGGCGTCGGCAGCCGAAAGATCGTGGTGGACTGGAGCGCGCTGCATTTCTGGCATGTGGCGAACCCGAGCAAGAGCATCACGCTGGAACTGACGCGGGATCAGGTGAAGGCCGCTCCCGAATACAAGGAGGATCAGCCGATCGTCGTCCTCGGCGCATCGGGCAGCCTGGAGCCGCTGCGCTTTCGTCCCATGGCAACGGAGAAATAGACTGACCGCCCATAAACCAGCGCGGGCGGTTTTCTCGGTCGGTCCTGGCAGCCGGGACCAACCGGATCCCCGTGCTGCGCACGAGTCGGGCATGCCGGGGCGCGATCCGCGCCAACCGTCGGCCGGGCCGTCGCGTCAAAGTCTGCGCGGCCTCGACTGGTTTATCTTCTTTCTCGCCGACGTCCAGACAGGCTTCGGTCCGTTCGTCGCGGTCTATCTGACCACGCAGAAATGGACCCAGGTCGAAATCGGTCTGGTGCTCTCGGTCGGTGGTATCATCGCATTGATTGGGCAGATGCCCGGAGGCGCCATCGTGGATGCGGCCCGCTCGGAGCGTCTGGTCGCTGGCCTTGCGGTGGCGACCATCGCTATCAGTGCGTTGGGTTATGCAGCATGGCCAATCTTTCCGGTGGTGATGAGCGCCGCGACGCTGCACGCCGCCGCCAGCTGCGTGCTGGGCCCGGCGATCGCGGCGATCAGTCTTGGCCTGGTCGGGCCGTTTGCGATTGGCGAACGTCTCGGGCGCAATGCGCGCTATGCCTCGCTCGGCAACGGCGTCGCTGCGGCCGTGATGGGCACCTGTGGCTATTTCCTGTCGAGCCGGTCGGTCTTTCTCGTCACCTTCATCCTGGCATTTCCCACACTGCTTGCCCTGTCGCGCATCCGGGAGCGTGAGATCGATGCAGCGCAGGCGCACGGTAGCGTGTTTCGCGAGGTGCCGGATGCCAAGGCGACCAGTATTGCCGCCCTGGTGCGGCAGCGTCCGCTGCTGATTTTCGCGGCCAGCGTGTTGCTGCTTCAGCTTGCGAATGCGGCGATGCTGCCGCTGATGGCCGGCGTGGTGACGACGCGCTCAAGCCAGTGGGCGCCGGTGCTGATCGCGGCGTGCATCATCGTGCCCCAGGCGATCGTGGCGCTGACGTCGCCCTCGGTCGGACGCTTCGCGCAGCGCTGGGGGCGACGGCCGCTGTTGCTGCTCGGCTTCGGCAGCGGTCATTTCAATCTCGCGCAAGGCATCGTCGGCACCGCCACCGGCATCGGCGCCGCGCTGAGCACGGTGCTGGCGGGCTACGCCGCCGATCGCTTCGGCAGCAGTGCTGCTTTCATCGGACTTGCGTCCATTGCCGCGATAGCCCTGACCATGGTCTGGGCGGTAATGCTGGAAACGCGACCAACCCCGGTCGAATTGCGGCATTGAGGAGGACGAATCGCGCCGCTGCACGGTTGGCCGTCATACTCCGCGAAATCGGAATACCCAGTATCCCAAAGCCTCACGATTCATCATCGACGCTCTGGAATACCGGGTCGCCCGGTCGAGTCTTTAACCCCGGGGACATGGTCGACATCTGTTCGGAGACATCACCGACGCCTTCGAGGCCGGGCGATGACAGCCAGCCGCTAATCCACGCTCACGCCGCTCGCCTTGATGGGAGCGGCCCATTTGACGATTTCGTCTTGGACGAATTTTGCCAGGTATTCGGGCGTGGTGCGATCGTCGGACACAAACCTCAGGCCCGCGGCTTCGAGCTTGTCTCGAACCGCGGGAGTCTTCATCGCCTCGCGCGTCGCACGATTGAGTTTCTGAACGATCGCGTCGGGCGTGCCCTTCGGCAGGAAAAACGCGTTCCAGGTATAAGCCTCGACGTCAAAACCCTGTTCGATCGCGGTCGGCACATCAGGCAATACCGGTGATCGCTCCCTGGTCAGGATGGCGATCGGCTTCACCGTGCCGCCGTCAATCTGCGCCTTGGCGGTGGTGATGATGTCGCACAGGTAATCGACGCGGCCGCTCATCAGATCCTGCATCGCGGGATTGGCACCCCGGTAGGGAACATGGACGATGTCGAGCCCGGTCACCATGTTCATCAGCGCGCAGCCCAGATGGATCGCCGAGCCGGTGCCTGCGGAGCCGAATTGCATCTTGTCCTTGTTGGCTTTGGCGTAGGCGACGAATTCCTTCATATCCTTGACCGGCAGGTCGTTGCGCGCGACCAGTACCAGCGGTGCTTCGACCATCAGCGCGACCGATGCGAAATCGGTCGTCGAATTGTAGGCGGGCTTTTTGTAGAGCGTCTGGTTCTGGGCCTGGGTGCCGACGGTTCCGAGCAGGAATGTGTAGCCGTCGGGCGCCGACTTGGCGACGCGACCGGCCCCGTTCATGCCGCCTGCACCGCCGACATTTTCCAGCACGACCGGCTGGCCGAGAATTTCACCCAGGCGCTGGGCGAAGAGCCGCGCCAGTACGTCGTTGGGTCCGCCTGCCGCGAACGGATTGATCATGGTGACCGGTCGGGTCGGCCAATCCTCGGCCCTGACCGCAGACGCCAGGGTCAACGATGCGGTGGCAAGCAGCGCTAAACAGATACGCAACATTGTTCTCTCTCTATCTCTTTCTCACGCGGCATTATTCAGACGAATGAGATTGCTTCGGCCATTTCGAGAATGCCTCGAATTTCAATCAGGGCGCGCTCCAGGTCCGCTTCGGTCGCGGGGGCGCCGAGGCATAGCCGGATACCGAGGCTGTCGCGCTCCATCCGTTGCAGCGCGCCGGGAGGCGCCAGCGTGATGCCTGCCTGCGCGGCCTGAGTCACGAGTGCGGTGAGGGTTCGGCCGGCCGGTAGCGGCAGCCAGATGTGAAAGCCGGGGGCCGCGAGCGGCGGCGGCAGCCACTCTTTCAGCACGCGCCGGACGATGGCATCGCGCAGCGCGGCCTTCTCGCGCTTGAGGCTGGCCTGCCGGGCGAGACCGCCATTGTGGATGAGTCGCGCGACAACTTCGGCCATCAGCGGAACGGCCATCCAGCCGGTGGCGCGGACCGCGTTGATCGAACGGTCGCGAAAAATATCCGGCGCGATCATCGCGGCGATGCGCAGCCCGGGTGCCAGGCATTTGGCGAAACTCAGGACGTAAAAGCTGCGCTCGGGAATAAACTGGGAGACTGGTGGAAGGGCAGGAGACAGCAGGTACGCATAGGCGTCGTCCTCCACCAGACTAGCATCGTGCTTACGCACGATCTCTGCGATGGCATGGCGGCGCTCCACCGGCATCACCGCCCCGGTTGGCGTCTGCAGCGTGGGCATGCAGTAGACCACGCGTGCCCGTGTCTCCGTGAAGGCGCGGTCGAGGGATTCCGGGACCAGCCCCTGCGCGTCCGTGGCGACGCCATGCAGGTGGTAACCGCATTGCGCCGACAGGGCCAGCATGCCGGAATAGGTGTAGCTTTCGGTGAGCACGGTATCGCCGGACCCTGCGACCATGCCAAGCGCAATCGACAGCCCATGCTGACCGCCATGCGTGATGAAGAGCTGGTCGGCGGTGGCCTTCACGCCAAGTGAAGCGAGCCAGATCACCATGGCTTCGCGGTGCTGCCGCAGACCCTGATGCGGCAAATATCCGAGCAGGTTCGACATTTCGCCTGCGGCGACAATCTCGGCCAGCACCGACGAAATGACGTCGTCTTCTCCCGTGTATGGCGGGACATTGAGCGCCAGATTGATGGTCGCTTCCGATGTTCCGAGCGCTGTACGCTGCTCGGCCTTGCGTCGCTGCACGAAGGTGCCGCGTCCCACTTCGCCGGAAATCAGGCCGCGCTGCTCGGCTTCGGTGTAGGCCTTTGAAATCGTTCCGACGCTCAGGCCAAGCCGTTGCGCCATATCGCGCTGGGGCAGCAATCGCATGCCCGGCTTGATGCGCCCGGCCGCAATGTCCGCTTCAAGTGACTGAACGAAGGCGAGGTATCGCGGACCCGAAATCGGAGCGAGGGTTGGCACCCAGTCGGTCATCTCGTCCCACCTGCAAGACCATTTTACATGGCCGATCATCGCTTTTGGCAGAGTAGTACAATCTCGAAATTGATGCAACGTTTGATACAGGACGGTTTGTTGGTTTAGGCCGCTATTCGGGCATCTACCGCATAAAACGGCACGGGAAGCCCGGACAATCCGAAATTTAGGTCAACAAATTGTTGCATTGCGAAAATTGAACCAACTCAATCATACAAAATTAGCCTGATTGCCTCAGTTTCTATTTGACAATTTCTCCGTGAGCCTCCTATCGTTTGGCCGAAGCGGCGAGGCTGCTCACAGGCTGCCGGGAGTTAGGGGAGTGCGAGGTGATTTATGAGATCCGGGTCTACGAGGCAGTCGAAGGCCGTGCAGCGGCGATGCGTCAGCGGTTTTTGGATGAGGTCGCGGTAAAGTTCTTTCCGCGCCACGGCATCGAACTTCTCGGCGCCTTCACGGCGCCGGTTGATGATGGTCGTTTGATCTATATGACGCGCTTTCCCGATGAAGACGCCCGCAAGCTGGCGTGGGCGTCGTTCGGCGCCGATCCCGAATGGGCTGCGGTCAAGGCGGCGAGCGAGACCAACGGTCCGCTGTTGAAGAACCAGGTTGTTTCGGTGCTGTCGCCGGCGGCAGCCGGTTTGTTGCTCGGCTGACGGCGCCATGAAACCCGCACCCTTCGAATATGTCAGGCCGGAGTCGCTTGCACAGGTGTGTGAGCTGCTGGCGGATGACGAGGATGCGCGGGTCATCGCCGGCGGACAAACCCTCGTGCCGATGCTGGCGATGCGGCTGGCGCGCCCGGCAAAACTGATCGACATCTTGCGGTTGCCGGAGCTCGCCGGCGTGCGCAGTGAACCCGGCGTGCTCGTCGTCGGTGCCACCACGCGTCAGGCTCAGGCGGAGCGCGACCCGCTGATCAGGGCGTCGGTGCCGATGCTGGCGCGGGTGCTGCCATGGGTCGGGCATCCTCCGACGCGCAACCGCGGCACGGTCGGTGGATCGATCGCCAATGCCGACCCTTCGGCTGAAATTCCCCTTGTGGCAGTGACGCTCGGCGCAGAAATCGTGATCGCTACGACGCAAGGTCCGACCTCGATGCCATCCGATGATTTCTTCATCGGTCCGATGCTGACGTCGATTTCGCCGGGGGAGTGCATCAGTGCGATCCGCTTTCCGGTGTGGTCGCACCGGCGCATCGGCGTGGGCTTCCTTGAAATCAGCGCGCGCAAGTCGGATTTTGCCTTCGTCGCGGCCGCCGCGCAGGTCGCTCTCGATGATGGCGGGCGTTGCCTCGAGATCGTGCTCGGCGTCGGCGGCGTCGGCGACCGTCCGCTGCGGCTGGACGTGTCGTCGCTGGTTGGCACCACGCTGGACGCGGCCTCGGTGACTGAGGCGGTTGATGCCGCAACGCTCGATCTGGAAACGATGACCGACCTGCACGCCAGCGCCGCCTATCGGCGCCGGGTCGCGGCCGTGCTCTGCAAGCGCGCGCTTGAGGCCGCGAAGGCTGATGCCGGCAGGCAACCGCTTCGGAGGCACGTGTGATGAAGGTCGAGCTTCGCATCAACGGCGCCATCCGAACCGCCGAACTGGAACCGCGCAAGACGCTGCTCGACGCGCTGCGCGAGAATTTCCTGCTGAACGGTGCTCACGCGGGCTGCGAGCACGGCGTTTGCGGCGCCTGCACCGTCCTTGTCGACGGCGCGCCGGTTCGCTCCTGTCTGATGTTCGCGGTTCAGGCCGACGGCTACGATATTACGACGATCGAGGGGCTTGCTCCCGCGCCCGGCGAACTCAGCGTAATCCAGGACGCGTTTTGCGAAACCCACGGCCTGCAATGCGGCTACTGCACCCCCGGCATGATCCTCGCGGCACATGCCCTGCTGCAACAGACGCTGACGCCGAGCCGCGACGATATCGTCGAGGCGATCTCGGGCAATATCTGCCGCTGCACCGGCTACGGGCAGATCGTCGAGGCGGTGCAATTCGCAGCAACTCGGCTGCAACAATCCAATGCGCCGCCGGCGCATCACCGCTTGCCGGATCATCCCGGTGCCAAACACGATGCGCCGGCGAAAGGCGTTCTGGAAGCCGCGTCAGCCGACAAACCTGTTGCGGAGACGAAATGAGTGCTGACCCGGCGACGTTTCGCTTTGTCTCGACCAACCGCAGGGTTCGCGAGGATCGCCGCTTCGTGGCCGGTCAGGGCCACTACGTCGCCGACGTGGCGCTCGAAGGGCTGTTGCATGTGGCGATCCTGCCGTCGCAGCATCCGGCTGCGCGCATCGTGTCGATCGACGTCTCCGCGGCGCTGGCGATGCCGGGCGTGCATTATGTTTTGACCGGCGATGAACTCGCCGCCGCGACCGACCCGCTGATGAACGGGCTCGATACGCCGAACGTACGGCGGCATCCGCTTGCGGTGGGACAAACACGCTATGCCGGCGAATGGGTCGCCGCCGTGGTCGCCGATACACGTGCGCTTGCGGAAGACGCCACCGAAAAGGTGCGCGTCATCTATGAGCCGCTGCCGTTTGTGCTGAATGCAGAGGAAGCACTGAAACCGGGGAGCGCGCCGGTTCATCCGGCACATGGCTCCAACGTGCTGCTCGACAGAACCTTCGTCTGGGGCGAGGTTGACCGGCATTTCGCGGAGAGCCCGCGGCATCTGTCGTTCCGTGTGGTCTGGGGCCGCAACTCCACGGTTCCGATTGAAACCTTTGGGGTCGCGGCATCCTGGGATCCCTGGCGCGACATGCTCGACGTCTGGGCATCGATCCAGATGCCGAAATATCCCGACCAGATTGCCCGGGCGCTGCGCATCCCCGCCAATAATGTGCGCGTGCATCAGGATGTCGATGTCGGCGGCAGCTACGGCGTCAAGCGCGGCATCAAGCAGACGGTGCTGGTCGCGCACCTCGCCCGGCGGCTCGGTCGCCCGGTTCGCCTGATCGAGGACCGGCTGGAGAACATGCGGGGCGGCGACGCCCACGGGCCGGAACGCATTTTCGACGTCGATGTCGCCTTCAATGATGACGGTATCGTCAAGTCGATGAAGATCAAGGCGCTCGACAATGCCGGTGCCTATGCCGGCCGCGCGCCGTTTCAATTGGGCAAGCCGATCGGCGCCATCGTCGGTCCATACAAGATCGAGAGCGTGCAATACCGGGCGCAATCCGTCACCACCAACAAGGCGGTGCAGGAAGCCGTGCGCGGCTTCGGCCAGGCGCCGACCAATTATGCGATCGAGACCGCGATCGACAAGGTTGCGGTGGCGGTTGGGCTTGCGCGCATCGAGGTGCGCCGCCGCAACTTCATTCGCAAGGAAGAGTTTCCCTATCTCATTCCGAGCGGCAGCCGCTACGACAGCGGCGACTACCATACCGTGGTCGACAAGGTATTTGCACATATCGATTTCGCTGCGATGGAAAAAGAGCGAGATCGCCTGCGCACCTCGGGTCAGCTCGCGGGCATCGGCATTGCTGCATGCCTGGAGCCGAGCGGCGGCAACTCGTCATTCGAGCCTTTGCTGAACGAGAAGAACACCACCACCACCTGGATGGATTCCTGCCGCATCAATATCGACGGGCTCGGCTTCGTGACCGTCACCATTCACAACACCTCATCGGGACAGGGGCACGAGACCCTGGTCGGCACGGTGATCGGGGAGGTGTTGCAGATCGATCCCGATCTGATCCGCGTGGTGCGGCCGGATTCGCTTGCATGTCTACCGTCCAATTCGCCGGTCGGCAGCCGGATGGCGATCATGCTCGGCGGTGCAGCTTTCCACGCGGCGCAGAAGCTGAAGGCCAAACTCATCAGGATCGCAGCGCATCAATTCGGCTGCGGCGAGGATGGCGTCAATTACACATCCGGAAGCGTGACCGATCCGGACAGCGGCAGGCAACTGGGATGGGCGGAGCTCGTCACCATCGCGCATCGCAATTTTCATATGCTGCCCGCGGGTATGGAGCCGGGTCTCGAGAGCACCCATGTGATGCAGGTGCCGACCGGCGACAAACTGCCGGAAAACGGCCGGGTGCAGATGTATCCGTGTCACTCGTTCGAGTTTCACGTGGTGCTGCTGGCGATCGATCCGGATCTCGGCAAGCCAGAGATCAGGCGCTACGTCATCGGCCACGATTGCGGCACGGTGATCAACCCGCACATCGTCAAGGGCATGACCCTTGGCGGTATTGCCCACGGGCTCGGCGCCACCCTGCTCGAGGAATTCGTCTATGACGACGAAGGCCACCTGATCACGCAAAGCTTTATGGACTACCTGCTGCCGTCCTCGCACGAGGTTCCGGAAGTCGAGATCGTGCATCACTGCACGCCGTCGCCCTACACGGTGTTCGGACAGAAGGGCTCCGGCGAAAGCGGTTATCTTGGCTCTCCCGCCGCGATTTCCAGCGCCATCAACGACGCCGTCGCACCGCTCGGCATCTCTTTCAACAAGCTTCCGATTCGTATTTCCGCCATCGGCGACGCCATCGCGGACGCGCAACAAGGCAAATCCCAAAAGAAACCCCAAGAAAAACTTTAAGAGCAAGCCAAATGATCATCGACTGCCATGCCCATCTCGTACCGCCAAGCCTGCTCGATGCGATCCGCGCTGAGGCGAAGAGCTTTCCCTCGATCCGCCTGATCGAGGACGGCTCTAGCCTCGGCTTCTCCTTTGCCGGCGGCAAGCCGACCCGGCCGGTCTCCAAGCCGCTGAGCGATCTGCCGGCGCGCTTGAAATGGATGGACGATCAGAAAATCGATCGTCAGGTGGTTGGCGGCTGGCTGGATATGTTCGCTTATGAGGTGCCGGCGGAGGAGGGCGCGGAGTGGTCGCGCCTGATCAACGCGCATCTGGCGCAAGCAGCGAAGCGCGAGCCACGCTTTGTGCCGCTGGCGACGGTTCCCCTGCAGGATGGCGCGCGCGCCGCGGAAGTATTGCGCGAGGCTCATGCCGCCGGCTTCAAGGGTGCCATGATCGGCACCCAGCCCAAGGGCAAGGGCGGCGTGCTGGACGATCCGACGCTGGCGCCGTTCTGGGAAGCGGCAAACGAATTGAGCTCGATCGTCTTTATTCATCCGGTGTTCGAAAGCGGCGATGACCGCGTACACGACTACGGCATGGCCAATGCGGTTGGCCGGATCACCGATACGCTGATCGCGATGTCGCGGCTGATCTATGCCGGGCACGTCACGCGCTACGCCGGGGCGAAGATCGTCGCCGGCATCGGCGGCGCCGCGCTGCCTTATGTGGTCGGCCGCCTGCGCCGGAACTATACGCTCGACAAGGACAAGCTGGGCGATCCCGATGCGGCGCTGGCCGGCATGTATTACGACACCATCGTTCAGGATCCGCGGGCGCTGCGCTATCTCGCCGACATCGTCGGTGCCGAGCGGATCATGATGGGATCCGACATGCCGTTCCCGATCGGCGATCTGGCGCCGCTCGGAATCGTTGCCGAAACCAGATTCTCCGACAGCGAGCGCGCCGCGATCAATGGCGGTCTGGCGCAGCGTCTGTTCGGACTGTGAAGAGGGTATCCGTATGAAGCTCGATATCGGCGGCGTCGAGACGATACAGGCTCCGGTCGAGACGCTCTGGAAGGCGCTCAACGATCCGACCGTGCTGACGCGCTGCATTCCCGGGTGCAAGACCATGACCGAGATCGCGCCCGACGCCTACAAGGTGGAGATGCAGCTGCGTGTGGCCGCGGTCGGCGGTTCGTTCGAGGGTGAGATTGCGCTGTCTGACAAGGATCCGCCGAAGGCCTGCAGCATCCGGGTTTCGGGCGCTGGGACGCTTGGCCATGGCAACGGAACGGCGCGTTTCGAGATCGCGCCCGACGGGCCCGATGCATCGCGCCTGACGTTCCAGGGCGCCGGGGAAATCGGCGGCCTGGTCGCCGGGGTCGGCCAGCGCATTCTAAGCAGCGTTTCAAAGCACCTGGTCGGACGATTTTTCACGGCGCTGCGCAAGGAATTCGAGACGCCGGTCGAGGGCGCGGCCGAATAAGGCCAACAAGAAGTTTCGGGAGGTACGGCCATGAACAAGCTTCTGATTTGCCTCACCTGTATTTCCGGGCTGCTCGGCGCTGAGCCATCCTATGCGCAAGCGCCGGAGCCGATTTCGATCGTGGTCTTTGGCCCGCCATCGCTCGGCGCGTTTCTGCCGCCGGTTATCAAGGCCCAGAGGCTGGACGAAAAGAACGGCCTCGCCATCAAATTCGAGGAACGAACGCCCGACGCCTACACTGCGCAGTTCAATTCCGGCGAATTCCAGCTCGGTGGCAGCGCATCGCTGCTGACGGTGGGACTTGCGGACATCCGCGGTGTCAAGGTGACCTATCTGTTCAATCTGTTCGATTTTTGGGGCGCGGTTGCCACCTCGCGCCCGGAGGTCAAAACGCTGAAGGACCTCGAGGGCAAGGAGGTCGCCGCGGCGAAGGGCACCACCAATTACGTGATGTTCGATTGGTTTGCCCGGCAGCTCGGCGCCGACACCGCGAAATTTTCTGTCATCAACACGGCGACGCCGGGTCTGATCGGCTATGCCTTGGCGGACCGCGCCGCGGCCGTCCAACTCTGGGAGCCGGCCTATACCACCTTGCGCTCCAAGAAGAGCGATATCCGCACCATCGATATCGGCATTGCCGAAAGCTGGAAAAAATTCACCGGCAGTCGCAACATTCCCTATCTCGGCGTCGCCGCCCACATCGCATGGGTTGAAAAAAACCAAAGGCTGATCCCAAAACTCTATGCTGCCTACAAGGAAGCAAGCGAGTGGGTTGCGGCGCATCCGGACGATGCCTCAAAACTCGTTGCGCCAAAGGGTCCCCCCGAGGACCAGAAGGCCATCGCGGAACTGATTCGCGCCAACGAGCGGCTCGGCATGAACGTGCAGTGGGCGTCCGACGTCCGCAAGGAGATCAACTCGGTCTATGCCGCCGGAAAGTCGATCGGGTTCCTGCCCTCGGATCCGGCGCCATCGACGATCTATGAGGCACCGGGCCAATGACAGAAGCTGTGCCGGAATCCGGATCGCCGCCATTGGCGGATGTGCTGCTGTCGGCTTTGAGGCGGTTCGGGTTGTCGATCCTGCCCTTTGTCGTGGTGATATTGCTGTGGCAATTCGCTTCGCTGTTCTTCCCGCGATTCCTGTTTCCGTCGTTGATCGATGTGTTCTGGCGTTGCCTTGAGATCTTTTCCAGCGGAGCGATGTTTGGCGATGTGCTGGCCACCGTCCTGAGGATTCTGGCCGGCCTCGCCGGGGCATTCATCGTCGGCGGCGCGCTGGCATTGCTGATGGCGCGCTCTCGCGCCATCGATAATTTTCTGTCGCCGATCCTGACCCTGTTCCAGGGCATCCCGGCGTTGTCATGGGTGGTATTTGCCATCATCTGGTTTCACGGCGTCGAGTTCCGGATCTTTTTCATCATGGTAATGACGACGTTGCCGGCATTCACCTTTCAGGTTCTGGGTGCCCTGCGCGGGATGTCCAGGGACCTGGTCGAGATGGTGTTCAGCTTTCGTCCGACCCGGATAAAACTGTTCCGGGTGATGATCGCGCCGGCGATTCTTCCGGATATTCTGACGGCGTGGAAAGTCAATCTCGGCAACGCGTCGCGCGTGGTTGTCGTGGCCGAACTGGTCGGGGCGAGCGGCGGCGTCGGCTATCAGCTCTTGCAACAGCAACAGTTGTTCGACATGGCGGGCGCGCTGGCGTGGACGCTGCAGCTGGTATTTTTCGTGCTGATCGTGCAGGGGGCGCTGACGCTGATCGAAAACACCGCGTTCCGCTACCGGGCGGTGTCGGAGCGTGCACTATGAGAAACAATGTCGCGCCGGCCGAGGCCGCCATCCATCTTGACCACGTCTCCAAGGTGTTCGGAAAAGAAGGCCGCGAAGGCTTCTATCGCGCGGTCGACGACCTCAATCTGGACGTTCGTCCCGGCCAGATGCTGGCGATCCTCGGCAGGACCGGCTGCGGAAAATCGACGATCTTCAATATGATCGCGGGACTGACCGAGCCGACCACTGGCGCGGTGCGGGTCAGCGGGCGGGATCCGTTCGCGGAGTTCGATTCATTTCGCGGCAAAATGGCGATCGTGTTCCAGAGCGATCGTCTGCTGCCATGGCGAAGTGCCATTCAAAACGTCGAACTGGGTCTGGAGATGCTCGATGTGCCCGCGGCGGAACGGCAAAAGACGGCACAGCTATGGCTGACCAAGCTCGGGCTTGGCGGCCATGAGAATGACTTTCCGCACGCACTGTCGGGCGGCATGCGCCAGCGCGTTTCGATCGCGCGTGCCTTCGCAACAAATGCCGATATTCTGCTCTGCGACGAACCATTCTCGGCGCTGGATGAATCGACCGCGGCGCGGCTGCGCGCGGAATTTGCACGGCTGGTCAAGGAAAACGGCAAGACCGCGGTGTTCATCACCCATTCGATCAGCGAGGCACTCGAGATCGGAGACCGCATCGTGGTTCTGAAACGTCCCGCGATGATTGCCTACGATGTGAGTTTTGACAGCGGCACCGGCGCCGGCGAGCGAGATCTCATCCGCAGCCGGATCGGGGACGTGCTTGCGGCTTGAGGCACCCAGTGCATGGCCGTCGTCGCCCGGCTTGACCGGGCCTGTTTCGCGGGTGGTGACAGCCATATCAACTTGGCGCTCGCTGGATTGCTCACATGGGGATGATTGGGTCAAGTTGAAGTTTAGATAGGCATCAGCAGTCCTTTCGTTGCGATCCAAGGTTCGAGCCGGTTTGGGCGA
>WNFI01121168.1_pt1 | contig 40810 bp, 27 predicted proteins | sample 5400471 | NCBI WGS metagenome assembly WNFI01 (sample SAMN13153348, study PRJNA577476) | soil metagenome | isolation source: 100 cm saprolite on Douglas fir-dominated hillslope | place: USA:California | collected 2013-09-17 | reverse complement strand
AATCTTGTTGTCGGTCGGGTTCACCAGATCGACGACCTGGGTTCCATGGGGAGTGACGAACTGGCCGTTGATATAGGCGCGATCAAAGGCTCTTACTGGGATCGTGGTTTCACGTGCTTTCATTTGTGTCACCCTTCATGAGGTTTCGGCTTTACCAAGGTCGCTGCGTCTCTCAGGACCCGAATTCACAGTTTCAGTGTGGCTCATGAGCGGGTCGGCGTAACTAGCAAAAGACGCCAATGCTCTTGCAAAACGTGCCGAACGGTCTACAGCTGAGCTGCCGCTCCTGGTTCCAACCTCCGGGCCGCGATCTCTCCGCCGCAAGGTGGGCCTGCCGGTGCCGTGGGAAGCCGCCGCGCGCAAGGCGGCCCAACTTTGTGGTTCGGCGGGCGCCCGCTTCTTGCAATTTGACCGTCGGGTCTTGGGAATGCCGACAGGCAGCAACGGGTCGTTCCTGAAAAGGTGGCTCGGTGAAGGCTGTATCGGACTGCCTGACTATGGCGTGACTCAGTGGTGCTTCGATGTGCGCAGTAGTGCCAGACGCAACGGACGCAACGCGGCAAGTGATTGAAAGTATTAAACCTAGAACTCAAAAACTGCCCTCGTAATGCCGAGGTCGTGAGTTCGAGTCTCACCCTAGCTGTGGAGTCTCAGGACGTGGTTCCTGGTTGAGGGTTTGCCCATCCGGGGTCTTCGATGAGGCTCATGGGCCTAGCCAGCCTGCCCGGATCTGGTCCCTCAAGCAGCAATGGCAGCGAGCTCTGGCGTAAGAACCCCAAAAGCACCAGAACGAAATGCCTGTATCTGGGTCCGCAGTTGCACCGGATCTGTGGACCCCCAACTGCTCCGCCAGCCCGGGACACGCTTGAATTCCCGCTGGCGCGCCCCCAGTAGACGCCGGATGGACTGCCCGCTCGCTGTTTCATCCGTTGACGACGGCGATCTGCTCGACGCCTATTCGCAAGCCGTCAGCTCTGCCGCCAGTACCGCCGCACCCGCCGTCGTGCACCTGGATGTCGTGCAAAGGAATGGCCAACGTGAGCGGCGCGGCAGTGGCTCCGGTTTCTTCTTTACGCCGGACGGGCTGCTGCTCACCAACAGCCACGTTGTACACCAGGCTCGCCAGATACATGTGGCGACGCTGGACGATGAACACTATGCCGCCGACATCGTGGGCGACGATCCAGACTCCGATCTAGCCCTGATTCGCGTGAGCGCGAAGTCTTCACCACACCTGCACTTTGCGCGCTCCGCCGCGCTGCGGATCGGCCAGCTGGCCATTGCCATCGGCAATCCGCTCGGTTTCGAGCACACGGTGACGGCCGGTGTCGTCAGTGCCCTGGGACGGAGCCTGCGTGCGAGCACCGGGCGGCTGATCGACGATGTCATCCAGACCGACGCCGCACTCAATCCTGGCAATTCCGGCGGCCCCTTGGTCAACTCGCGCGGGGCCGTGATCGGCGTAAACACGGCAATCACCCCCGGTGCGCAGGGCATCTGCTTTGCGACCGCCAGCGATACCGCGCAGTGGGTGCTCGGCCAGCTGCTGCAGCACGGCCGCGTGCGCCGCGCCTGGATCGGCGTGGCTGCCTTCACATCGCCGCTCGCGCGGCGCATCGCCCGCCATCATGAACTGGAGCAGCTTTCGGCAGTGCGCGTACGGAGCGTCGAACCCGCAAGTCCCGCCGCCACCGCGGGGCTCGAACCCGGTGACCTGATCATCAGCTACGACGGCGAGACTGTGACCGGGATCGACCGACTGCAGTGGATACTGAATGGAGATCGTGTGGGTCGCTCGTGCGAGCTGGTGCTGCTGCGGCGCGCCCATCGGATGGCCGTCCCGATTGTGGCCGTCGAGCGACCTCCAGCCTAGAGTCGCTCCATGCGATAGCCTGGGGGTCGGCCGCGCACGCTTTGCGAACCGAAAATTGTCGCCTTTGGGCTTACCACGAACCTCCGGACACCGAGGTGCTGCGAATCTGTCGGCGTTGACGTTTTATCTTGTCGATTACGCTGCCCTCGGGCTCCATAAAAGTGAAGACCGAGTTTCGTAGAACATTCGGGCATCATTCAAACCAATAACAGCCTTCGGTCTACGATCTGTGACGAGTAGACTCCGCAGCCGTCTGGGACCAAAGTATCGCGTCCGGTCGGTGACGCCGGCCTTTGTAAATTGAATGCCATCCATCGATTCTATCGCCGTTAAGGTGTGTGTAGTCTTCGAAACGCTGCGGGCGTGTAACCGGTCTGACGGCGGAAGATCGAAGCGAGATGGCTGGAACTGCTAAACCCCGCACGCAAGGCGATGTCGTCAATCGTTAGCCCGTGTTCGCTAAGAAGTAGATTCTGCGCCCGGGCGACGCGCTTTCTCAAAACGTAAACGTGGGGAGGCGCGCCGATGGCCTGACGGAACGCGCGCTCGAAATGGCGCGTGCTTATCCCGGCGAGTTCGCCGAGCTGGCGCAAAGGGATGGGCTGCGCAAGATTCTCCTCTATGTAATCTAAGATCAGCTTGAGACGACGCGCCGGGAGCCCCCCAGAAACTCGCGGAGGAGGCGCGGAGAGTGTTGAATACGAGTGGATCAAATGATGTGCCAGGAATTCGCATGCGCTCTCGGCATACAGTCGCTCCGGCGGGGTACCGCTCTGCGCCGTAAGCGCCAGGTGGGTCGCCACTCCTTGGATCACCCGGTCATGCGAGAGGAAGCGCGGGATGATTTCAACGTTTCGTGGATCAGCGTCCCAATGTTCCGAGATTACACGCGATAGGAAAGCGTCAGGTATGAGCAATACGATCGCGCGAGAAGGCCCGCTAGCCTGCCAGGCCGCCTCGACATTGGCTGGAGTAAGATTCACCGTTCCTGGGTCGCTCCAGCCCTCGACTGGCCGTCCGGCCATCTCTCGGCGGATGCGATGCCTCCCAGAGAGGTATAACCCCAGCGCGTGATCGGCGAATGCCCCTGTCGCTTCGCCTGGCGTCGCTCTAACCACAAATAGGGAAAATGCGTCCCACGCTGCTGATGTGTTCGGCGGCGCATTGAGTAGTTCAGAAAATCTAGAAGTCGCTGCCTTCGGTTTGTCCATTGGACTGACACTCCCAGACCCAAGCCAGCACCAATTGCACCAATTGGCCTGTCATCACGATCGCGACATTTCATCATAAATCGCGCAAAAGGAATATTTAGGCATTGCCTCGCTCTTGAAAAGGCGTCTAGGACCCGTTCAGTATTTGCAGGAGATGCACCTGTGGTCGGCGATGTGAAGTCTTGGAACGGGGACGGCTGGGGATGGGGCCGCATGTTGCAAATGCATTACTAGAAGACCACCAGCAGGAGAATGCCAATGACTGCCAAGACTGGATTTGACGCACTGCTTACGCCGGAGCGCAGCGTGCTTCTGCTCATCGATCACCAGGCGTTTCAATTCGCCAACCTGCACAGCCACGAGCCGACGCTGGTCGTCAACAACGTCGTGGGGCTTGCAAAGGCAGCGAAGGCGTTCAAGGTCCCAACGATCCTGACTACGGTCACCGAGGAGCGCGGTGGATACCTCCTTAAGGGCATCCAGGATGTCTTTCCCACGCAGAAGCCGATCAATCGGACCTTCATCAACACATGGGAAGACCATGGCGGTTCTGCGCATGGTGCAGGCCGGGGCCGTGCCGATCACCTGGATCGCGGTCATGAGCGAGTGGCAGCGCGACTGGGCACGCGAAGCGACGGTTCCGGCCATCGCCGAGGTCACCATCGCTCACGGCGGCGCATCAGGCATCGCGTTTTCGTGGGAGCAGCAACTACTTAGCTCCGGGCGGAAATAGTCGGCTCTGGCGCATTAGCGGCGAGCGTTACCGCGTCGGCATTTGTGGGACGACAAACTCGTTGATTGATAGGGGCGACGGTCGCGCCTGGTGTGGCCCACGTCGCCTCACATCGCGATCTGGCGCGAAGTGCCCTTTAATGCACCAGGTCATCCCCGAATTCTGTGTCGAAGCCAGGCGGGCGCGGGATAAAGCCAGCTGGTCCGGGCTTTGTGTGCTTTCGCAGTGGCGAATGTGCGCCTGACGAAATCCGATCAGCCCTTGGCACTCTACTCCAGGGGTTCACACAACCTGGCGCGTCGAATCCGGAAGCGAGAGTTCAGGTTCGGGCCCGGCCGCTGGGATTCCGGGTCTCTCAAATAAGCGGCGGGACCGGGCTCTGGCCAACCCGGCACAGTCCTGTGTGCCGCCATCCGTCTCACCAGTCTCCGGTTAATGCAGCAGGGCCGGTGCCGCTAAGCGTACAAGGAAAAGCAGAGAAATCATGGTGTTAGGTGCATTAGCGGCGTTTTCATGTCGTTGGCCTGGAGACAGGCCTGGCAACGTGATCGTTTCGTAGATGCGATGGTCGTCGTAGTCAAGATAGGTCGGGGAGAACATGGCGTCATTCGCGACCGTCCGCGATCCCGTTGACGACCATTTGTCCCCGGTTAGCCAAGTCGGGCCCTGCTCGCCGGGTTCACCTATCATTCGCCGGACTGCCTGACTCTTCTGGTTCTTGAAAATCTTCACATCGTGCCCCTGACTTCAATCACCCGCATCTGGCCGCTGCTCCTGGGCATGGGCGTGCTGATGCTGGGCGCCGGTCTACAGAGCACGCTTCTCGGCATCCGTGCCACGCTTGAAGCATTTCCGACGACGGTAATCGGCATCGTCATGGCCTGCTACTACGTCGGCTATCTTTTCGGCACGATCGCCACGCCGCGCCTAATCCGTGGCGTCGGGCACGTTCGCGTGTTCGCTGCCTTCGCGGCGGTTGCTTCGGCGGCCACCCTCGTCCAAGCTGTCTTCGTGCACCCCGTTCCGTGGGGCGCCATGCGCCTGGTGACTGGGTTTTGCTTCGCGGGTATCTACGTCGTCGCGGAAAGCTGGTTAAACGGCTTCGCGTCGCGGACGAACCGGTCCAGGTTGCTCGCCATCTACATGGTGGTGCTGTACGTCGGTCTTGGTGCTGCGCAGTTCCTGCTCGTTCTGTCGAATCCCGGAACGTCCGCGCCCTTCATGTTGGTGTCGGGCCTGATCTGCCTGGCGGTGGTTCCGACCCTGCTGTCGTCGCAACTAAACCCGGAAGTCGTCGTGCCCTGCGCTGTTCCTATTCGCGACCTGTACCGACTCTCGCCCCTCGGTGTCGCGGCGGTCACCGCAGCTGGCGTGATTAGCTCCATCATTTTCTCGATAGGCCCGGTGTACGCGCGGCTCGAGGGCCAGGACACTACGGCCATCGCGACGTTCATGGCGGTCAACATATTCGCCGGCGTCACGACGCAGTACCCGATAGGCATGTTGGCCGATCGCTGGGATCGCCGCGCCGTGATTGCTGGCGTCTGTGCACTCGCGACTGCGGCGGCAGTGGGCATTCTCGTGTTCGCGGGAATGCCGCGGGCGCTTTTTCTCGCTCTGTCGGCCGTATTCAGTGGCCTGGCCTTGACGATCTATTCGCTTGGCATCTCGCATGTCAATGACCGGCTCGAGCCCGCGCAGATGGTCGCGGCAAGTAGTGCGCTGCTGATGCTCAATGGCGCCGCGGCAATCCTCGGGCCTGTGCTAGCCACAGGCCTGATGGCCGCCAGGGGACCTTCGGCGTATTTTGCGACACTCGCGACGCTCAGCGGCGCGCTGACCCTGCACTGTCTCTGGCGCAGGAGCCGACGCGCGCCGGTGCCGCAGGCCCAAAGGGGCCCTTTCATCAGCGCACAGCCGCAGCCGTGTGCGTCGGTCAGTGAACCACCATGGCTCGAGTCGCGAGCGGACGGGCCATCCGTTCAGGTCAACCAGTGAAGCCTGGTCGATTCCTAAATATCCACGCGCGGCAGTCTGACACGCGAGGGGCATGCCTGCGCAAGCGACCTACCAGGCGTTCAATTCACCAAGCCTGGGGCTTCCACGATGTCCTGGACATTGCCCCCAAAGCCATGGACTTCCCTCGGCACGGATGACAGCTCCGGGCCAGTATTTGAGGCCGGGAGGAATGGGTATGAACGGTCAACCGCTCACGCCGGAGTTCAGGGACGAAGCGGTCCGCCAGATCGTGGAACGCGGTCATGCAGGCAGTGAAGTTGCACAGCGACTGGGCGTGTCGGCGCACAGCCTGTACAAGGGGGTGAAGGCCGTCAAGCCGAGCAAGACCGGGCAGCATGCCAGCGAGCTGATCCAAGCCGGGAGCGAGATCCTGAAGCGGTGCGTGGGCGGGCCAGCAACTAACTGCGCCGAACCTGGAAAGGGGTGCTTTCGGCGACCTCAGAGGTGCACGAGACCCCGCTTGTGCGCAACGGCGACGGCCTCCGTGCGGCTGATCGCGTCAAGCTTCAGCAAAATCGACTTGACGTGCGTCTTCGCGGTGCCCTCCGTAATGCTCAGGCGGCGCGCGATGTCCTTATTGCTCCTTCCCTGCGAGAGCAGCTGTATGACATCGACTTCGCGCTTCGTGAGATTCGGCTTCGCCATCCGCTGCAGCGCCTTGGACGCGATCGACGATGAGGTGTACGGTTGGTCCTGACTGACCGCACGAATCGCGTTTAGAATTTCCTGGCGCGGCGAATCCTTGAGGAGATAGCCCTTTGCGCCCTGGCTCAAGCAGCGGAAGATGTCTTCGTCACCATCAAATGTCGTCATGATCAGCAGCCGGGCCTTCGGATTGACTCCGAGCACCTGTTCCACGACCGCGACGCCGTCGCGCTTCGGCATGCGCAGATCGAGCACCATAACATCCGGCTGCTCGAGGTGAAAGAGCGCGATGGCTTCCTCGCCGTCCGCTGCCTCCGCAACCACCTGCATATCCGGCTGCTGGTTGATGATCGCCGCGAGACCGTCGCGTACGACCGGATGATCATCAGCCAGGATGACTCGAAGTTTTGGAATCGACACCGTCACACCGACACGCGCTTCGGAACACGCACGCTCACCGTTGTTCCGGCGCCCCACTCGCTGTCGATGCTCCACTCACCGCCAATCGCATTCGCGCGCTCGCGCATGCTCACGAGCCCAAAGCCCTGCTGGGCATGTTGCTCGGGTTCACGGGGCATACCGCAGCCGTCGTCCCGGACTGCAAGCTGCCAATGTGTCGACCCTTCGGTCAACACAATGAATACGGTAGCGGGTTTCGCGTGTCGCACGGCGTTACTCACGGCTTCCTGGGCGATGCGGAGGATCTCGTGTTCGTGCTCCGGCGCCAGCCCCGTCGCGCCATCGTTGCCTTCGAAGGAGATGGTGACGCTGCCCCGCACGGTCGAGCGCTCGGCGAGTTGCCGCAGCGCCGTGCCGAGGCCGCCACGCCGGGTCTGATCGGGTCGCAGCGCCATGACGGACCGCCTTGCTTCCGCAAGGCCTTCGCGGGCGAGGGCGCGAATGCGATCGAGCGTCGTCTTCATCGCGCCGCGCGCACAGGCCTTTGATTCTTCCGTGGCTGCGAGCTGCATCAATATGCCGGTGAACGCCTGCGCGAGGCCGTCGTGAATGTCCCGGCCGATTCGATTCCGCTCGACCAGCACCGCCGCCGCCTTCTCGGAGGCGTCGCGCCGCGTGTGCTCGATGGCGAGCGTCGCCTGCTGCGCGAGGGCAATGAGCAGTTCACCGGTCTGCGCGCCTATAGGATGCTTGCGGCGAAAGTTAAGACCGATGCAACCGACCGTGCGTGCGCCGAAGACCAACGGCGTCACGTACATGCTTACGATGCCGCTGGAGCGCTTCATATCGAGCGTGTCGGGCCATACCAGCGCCGCGTCCTCCGGCACGTCGAGATCAAGGTACATCGGCTCGCGCGAGCCCCGGAGGCGCGCATCGAACGCCGCCTCGCGGCAGGGAATGCTGGGTGAGGAGCCGGCTGGCATCGTGCGGCCTTCCTTCACGTACGCGAGCAGGCGCCATTGCTCGGCGACATCGTCCAGGAGGATCACAGAGCCCGACGCCGCATCCACCTCGCGCGTCATCTCCAGCAGCACGCTGCCGAGAAAACTCGTCAGGTCTGGTGCGCTTGCCAGGCGCTCGAGATTGGCGCGTATCACGGCATTTGCTTTCGCCAGCACCGCGACTCGTTCCTCGGCGACACGCTCGCGTTCAAAACGCACCGCATCGACGAGCCGCTCGCGATGCAGGGCGGCGCCGATGACGCCGGCCGCAGTCTCTATGGTGGAGAGTTCCGCCGAGTCGATCGCGCGTCGTTGGCGGGTATTGTCAAAGCCGACCACGCCGACGAATTCTCCGTCGACGAAAATCGGCACGATGGCCTTGCTCTTGGTGCCAACGCCCTCGATTCCGTGGCAGATCTCGCCGTCGGCGGTCTGTTCCTTGTGGAGGCAGACGCTGTGTCCGGCACGCAGCTCAACGCTGGCTTGTGGGAATGTGCTCTCATCATGCGTGCCCATGGTGGGGTGACCGAGGTGCGGCACGACGCCGTCCGCCACCCATTCACTCGCGACCTTGAGTTGCCGCTCCCCATTCGGCCCAATCTGCGCGAGCAGAACATTGACACGATCAACGGAGGCCGCTTCACCGATCCGACGCAGGACCTCGGGAACGGCCGCCATGACGTGCGGCGCCTCCAGCAGCATGCGACTGGCAATTGCGGAGGCGACGAGCAGCTGTTCGCGACGGCGGAGCGACTCATTGACGTGCTCGAGCTCCGCCGCGCGATTGGTCGCGGCCTCCAGGCCCGGCTCGATGCCGCCTTCGACCGTGCGGCGGTTCGCCCATTCATTGCCCATCGCCATGCATGTCTCCGAGGGATGCTGGCAGCAGTCTAGCGCGGCCGGGAAGCAGTGTCTGCAAGCGGCCTTGAAGCGGGCAAAGGCGCCTGTTCCCAGGCACCGCCCAGGGCCTTGTAAACGGCGATCAGGCTGGTCGCGGCCTCGGTGCGGCCCTGCGCCAGACGGTCCTCGGCCTCCAGTTGCGTGCGCTCCGCATCGAGTACCTGCAGAAAATCGACCAGGCCGCTCTGAAAGCGCAGTCGCGCAAGTTGAGCGGCGGTGTGGCTTGCCTGCGCGGCCCGCTCGACATGCTGGAGCCGCTCGCGGGCGCGCGCATGGGTAACGAACGCGTCCTCAGTGTCCTCGAGCGCACGCAACACGGTCTGCTCGTAACGTGCCAGCGCGGCTTCGTTTCGCGCGCGCGCACCCGCAATGCGGGCGCGAACCCGGCTCAGGTCGAACGCCGCCCAGGAGATTCCCGGTGCGATCAAGTACGAATCGGTCCCGGACTCACCAAGCGAACTCGCCCGGCCTGCGATGTACCCCACACTTCCGGTAAAGCTGACCTTGGGGAACAGATCGCCAATTGCCACGCCAATTCGCGCTGTCTGGGCAGCGAGATCACGCTCTGCGATGCGAACGTCCGGCCGCCGGCGCAGCAGACTTGATGGATCGCCGACCGCGACGACAGCCGGAAGCGGCGGAAGGTCCCTGGTTGGAGCCAGCACGTCAGTCAAGGCCGCGGGTTCGCGACCGGTGAGTACGCCCAGGCGATAGATGGCGCGGGTTGCGGCCGCGTCCAGAGGGCCCACAGTAGCGAGCGTGGCGCTGAGTTGCGCCTGAGCGCGCGAAGTATCCAGCTCGGTGCCACGGCCGGCATCCAGGCGGACGGTTGTGAGCTGCAATGTTTCCTGCTGGTTGTCGACGTTGCGTCGCGCAACCGCAAGCTGGGATTGCAGGCCGCGCAATTCGAAGTAGGTGCGCGCGACCTCCGCCGTCACGATGACCTGCGCGTCGCGCAGACCGGCCTCGGCGCCTTGCATGTCGGCATGGCTGGCCTCAAAGCCGCGCCGCACGCGGCCAAACAGATCCAGTTCCCATGAAGCATCGAAGCCTGCCTCGTACTGCGCCTGATCGCGGCCAAACGCGGCGGCACTCTGCTCCTGCGAGAATCGCTCCTTCGTGTAAGCGCCGCTGGCGGTAATCGTCGGCGCCAGATCAAGGCCCGTCTCGCGATGGAGTGCGCGCGATTCCCTGACACGAGCGAGCGCGATGCGGAGATCGTGATTCGCCAGCAGCGCGTCGTCGACCAGTTGGTCGAGGGTGGCATCGCCAAACTCCGTCCAGAACTGCTCGATGGGATACTGCTCGGAGTACGTTGCCCCCTTGGCGTTCACGAACACAGCATCGGCCTTGATGGCGGGCCGCACGTAGTTGGGGCCGACTGCGCAGGCAGAGAGCAGCGCGGCCACCAAGGTCGTTGCAATGTTACGCATGGGGCACCTCCGCCGGCGTGGCCAGGAATACGGGGGCGAGCGCCTCGTGGGCACGCCGGCGATGCACAAAGCGACGAACCAGGGTGTAGAACACCGGCGTCAGGAACAGACCGAAAGTCGTCACGCCGATCATGCCGAAGAACACCGTGGCGCCCATCGCGCGCCGCACCTCCGCGCCGGCGCCGTGGGCCGTGAGGAGCGGCACCACGCCCATGATGAACGCGATCGACGTCATCAGAATCGGCCTGAGTCGCAAGCGTACGGCCTCAAGTACCGCCGACTCACGATCGCGGCCGTGGTCCTCGAGCTGCTTCGCGAACTCCACGATCAGAATGGCGTTCTTGCTTGCGAGTCCGACCAGCACCAGGAATCCGATCTGCACGAACACATTGTTGTCGCCGCCCTGCAGCAGTACCCCGGCGATACCGGCGAGCAGGCTCACCGGTACGATCAGAATGATCGCGAGCGGCAAGTTCAGGCTCTCGTATTGCGCCGCGAGCACGAGAAACACGAATAGCACGCACAGCGGGAAGATGTAGACCGCAGTATTGCCGGCGACGTTCTGCTGGTAGGCGAGGTCGGTCCATTCGTAGGTCATGCCATTCGGCAGGGTCCGATCGAGGATGCTGCTGATGGCCGCTTGCGCCTCGCCTGAGCTGAATCCGGGTGCAGGACCGCCGTTGATGTCGGCAGAGCGGTAGCCGTTGTAGCGCTGCACGATATCCGGGCCATAGGTCTCCGACACTGAGAGTATCGATCCGAGCGGCACCATCTGGTCCTTGTTGTTACGGGTCTGCAACGGCAGGATGTCGTCAACCCTGGAGCGGAAGGGTGCGTCGGCTTGCGCGACCACACGGTACGTACGGCCGAACCGATTGAAGTCGTTGACGTAAAGGGAGCCTAGATAGACCTGCAGCGTCTGGAATACGTCAGTGAGTTTCAGGGCCTCGCGCTTGACCTTGACGCGATCAACATGCACGTTCAGCTGTGGCACGTTGATCTGATAGCTGGAGAATACGCCGGCGAGGTGCGGGTCCTGCCAGGCCTTGCCGAGCGCCTCCTGCACGGCTTTGTAGAGCGCGTCCGGACCCAGATCGGCACGGTCCTCGACCTGCAGCTTGAAGCCGCCCAAAGCGCCCATGCCGCGAATGGCCGGCGCGGGGAAGACCACGACGAAGGCTCCCTTGATGCTGGCGCCCAGCTTTGCGCTGAGCGCATGAGCGATGGCGCCGCTCGAAAGTCCGGGCGAGTTGCGCTTGTCGAAGTCATCGAGTGGAAAGAACACGAGCGCCGAACTCGAGCTCGCGGCGAAGCCATTCACCGACATGCCCGCGAACTGCACGGCGTGCGCCACGCCCGGCTGCTGAAGGCCGATCACCCCGATCTGTTTGGTCACTTCCATGGTGCGTTCGAGGGAGGCGGCTGGCGGAAGCTGTGCGATCGCGATGACGTATTGCTTGTCCTGCGATGGGATGAAACCGCCGGGCAGGGCGGTGAATCCCAGGTACGAAAGCACGACCAGGCCTCCGTAGACGGCAAGCGCAATGCCGCTGCTGCGTACGGTATGACCGACGGCGCGTGAATAGGCATTGCCGGAGAGCTCGAAACCCCGGTTGAAGCGCTTGAAGAAGCGACCGAACAGGCGCTCGATGCCGCGGGAGAGGCCGTCGGACTTCGCGCCGTGCGGCTTGAGCAGTACGGCGGCCAGAGCGGGTGACAGTGTCAGGGAATTAAATGCCGAAATGACCGTCGAGATCGCGATGGTCAAGGCGAACTGGCGGTAGAACTGGCCACTCAGGCCGCTGACGAAAGCGACCGGCACGAACACGGCACACAGGACCAGCGTGATCGCAATGATCGGCCGGCTCACCTCAGCCATAGCCGCCTTCGTCGCCGCGAGCGGGGCGAGACCTTGTGCGATGTGGCGCTCAACGTTCTCCACCACGACGATGGCATCGTCAACCACAATGCCGATCGAGAGCACCAGCCCAAAGAGTGACAGCGTATTGATGGAGAAGCCGAATGCCAGCAGCACGGCAAAAGTGCCGATTATCGACACCGGGACCGCGACCAGGGGAATGATCGAGGCGCGCCAGGTCTGCAGGAACAGGATGACGACGAGGACGACGAGCAGCACCGCCTCCAGGAGCGTGCGAACCACCGCCTCGATTGATTGACGGACGAACACGGTCGGGTCATAGACAATCGTGTAGTCGACGCCCTGCGGGAAGTTCTGCTTGAGCTTCGCCATCGTGCCGCGAACGGCCGTGGACAGCTCGAGCGCATTGGAGCCCGGCGCCTGAAAGATGGGGATTGCGACCGCGCTCTTGTTGTCGAGCAGGCTCTGCAGCTCGTATTGGGAGGCACCGAGCTCGACGCGCGCAACGTCACGTAGCCGGACCACTTCGCCACTGGAGCCAGTCTTGATGATGATGTCGCGGAACTGATCCTCGTCCGCGAGGCGACCCATCGCATTCAAAGCGAGCTCGAAGGCGGCTCCGGTCGCGGGCGCGCCGCCGACCTGGCCCGCGGCCACCTGAATGTTCTGCTCGCGGATGGCGCCGACGACGTCCCCGGCAGTGAGGTCGCGAGCTGCGAGCTTCTGCGGATCGAGCCACACTCGCATCGAGTAGTCGCCGGCCCCGAACACGCGCACTTCGCCCATGCCGGGCAGCCGGGCGAGCACGTCCCGGATGTTGAGGGCGGCATAGTTGCGTAAGTACAGGGAGTCGTAGCGATTGTCGGGCGAGACGAGGTGGACAACCATCATCAGGTCGGCCGAACTCTTCACGGTCGTCACGCCCAGCGCACGCACTTCCTCCGGCAGGCGCGGCAGGGCCTGTGAGACACGGTTCTGGACCTGCACCTGCGCCCGGTCGATGTCGGTGCCGATGCGAAACGTTACGGTCAGGAGGAGCGACCCATCCATGGTTGTCTGCGAAGACATGTAGAGCATGTCCTCCACGCCGACGATCTCCTGCTCGAGCGGCGCGGCGACGGTGTTCGCGACGACCTTTGGGTTGGCGCCCGGATACGAGGCGCGCACGACCACGGACGGGGGAACGACTTCCGGGTACTCGCTGATCGGCAGTTTAAAGAGGGCGACGGCACCGGCGATCGTGATGAACGTCGACAGTACCGCCGCAAAGATTGGCCGATCGATAAAGAAGTTCGAGAGTTTCACGGCTGGTTCCGGGCCACGACGCCCGCGCTCGAGGGCTGGGGGCCCATGGCGACCACCTGCGGCGTTACCGGCATCCCGGGACGCACACGTTGCAGACCGTTCACGACGATGGTGTCACCGGGCGCCAGACCCTCGCGTACCACGCGCAGGCCGTCGACCACCGGACCGAGCTTCACGGCCCGGTACTCGACCTTGTTGTGTGAGTCCACCGCCAGCACGTACTTGACGCTCTGGTCGGTACTCACGGCGCTGTCATTGATGAGGAGTGCATTGTACTGTCCACTGCCAACCAGCTTCACGCGCGCAAACATGCCGGGTGTAAAACGGCGATCATGATTGTCGAAGCGACCGCGAGCGCGAATCGTGCCGGTCGCGGGATTCAGCTCGTTGTCGACGAACACCATTACGCCACGGTGTGGACTGTCCTGCTCATCGGCGAGTCCGACCCATACGGGGTTCTGGGCGTCGCGGGAATTGGGACGAAGTCCCGCGCGTGCGAGGGCGGCGTATTTGAGGTACACCTGCTCATCGCCTTCGAACTCGACGTAGATTGGATCGAGCGATACCAGCGTCGTGAGCAGCGTCTGATCCGAGGTCACAAGATTGCCCGCGGTGACCTCTGCCCGGCTAATGAGCCCCGAGATTGGGGCGAGCACGCGCGTGTAAGTCAGATTGAGTTTGGCGGCGTCGAGTGCCGCGTCCGCAGCCTGGACGTTCGCCGTCGCCTGCTCGGTAGTCGAAACGCGCGCCTCGAATTCCTCCTTCGAGATGGCACGAGCCTCAAGGAGCGATTGCGCGCGCACATGCTCGGACTGCGCGAGAGTCAGCTGCGTGGTGGCGCGCGCCAGTTCGGCCTCGGTGCGCTTGAACTCCGCCTCGTACGGACGTGGATCAATGACGAATAGCACGTCGCCCTTGCGGACTTCGCGGCCTTCGGTGAAATTGATTGACGAAATGTAGCCGGAAACCCGCGGTCGCAGTTGGACGCGATCTACCGCGGCGAAGCGGCCAGTGAACTCGTCGAACTCGGTGATGGGCCTCTCGAGGACCTTCGCCACGCTCACCTGGGGCGGCGCGGGCGGCGCCTCGGCGGCTTCGTTTCGCGCACAGCCGGCGGCGGCGAGTGCGATCAGTGCAAGCGACACGATCTTGAATGAGCCGTTCATGGGGTGATCCTTCCTGTCTGGCTGAGAAAGCCGGAGCTCCACCCCGGCATGGGGCGCAATTCTTCTCGCAATCCCCCGCTATCGATATTGCTCAGGCGAGTCGCCCGCCTGGCCTCATGTGAGAGGGCGTGCTCTACCTCCTTAGAGAGAGCGAGTTGCCTGCTTGGCATATGCTCATGCCTGGAACGCCGCTGGCCACCTCCGTCAGTGGCGTGCCCACCGGATCCCAATTTGGGAGAAGTCGCTTCGGCGGCCTCTCCCCCTATGTCACTTGTTCGAGTCAGGCATGCGGCTCAGAATCTCGCCTTGTTTGTGGGGTCTAGCACCATGAAGAAGATCGACCTTTCCAGCGTGCCCGTACAGAGTGGCAGCAGCTATCCGCGCCCCTTCGACGCCCCCTGCAGTGCTCAATCCTGCCAACGGCTGGCGCGCCACGCGGGGCTGACCCTGTTCGGCGTCAACCTGACCGTCATCGAGCCGGGTGCATGGTCCAGCCAGCGCCACTGGCACAGCCATGAGGACGAGTTCGTCTGGGTGGTGGATGGCGAACTTACGCTGGTCATCGACGCCGGTGAAGAGTTATTGCGAGCCGGGGACTGTGTCGCCTTCAGGCGCGGCGACACCGATGGCCACCACCTGGTCAATAAATCCGGCCGGCCGGCCAGGGTGCTGGAGATCGGTAATTCCGACCCACAGGACCGTTGCACGTACCCGGACATCGACATGGTCGCCGACGGTGCCGCGTATTCCCACCGGGATGGAACGCCCTATCCAGTCAAATAATGGGCAGCGGCGCTTTGGCAGGAAAGCTCGGCCGCGGCTGCCCTGCCTGCCTGCGCAGCACCACGATCCTGTCCGCCTCGTCCTCGCGGCTGGTCGGCAGCCGCACCGTCAAGCGCGTGCCGGAATTGCATGAGGATGCCAGCAACGAGCTGCGCGCGGCCTTCCGGCAGCAAATTCAGCAGCCGACCAGGCTGGCGACTGACAAAGTGGATTTCAAATGGAATGAGTATCAACAAGTTGAGTTCGCCGGAAGCAGCCGGCCGCATGGTCGTTGATGATACCGACGGCCTGCATCCAGGCATAGACGATCGTTGGCCCCACGAACTTGAAGCCGCGCCGTTTCATCTCCTTGGAGATCCGCTCCGACAGCGGTGAGGAGGCGATCCACTTGCGACCGCCGCCCTTGACGACGTGGCCGTGCGTGAATGACCAGCAGAAGTCGCTGAAGCGTTCGCCCCGGTCCTCCATTTCGCAGTAGATCTGAGCGCCTCGAATCGTCGCTTCAATCTTGGCGCGGGCGCGGATGATGCCTGCGTTGGCCATCAGCCGTGAGACACGGACCTCACTGAAGCGAGAGATTGTCCTGGGGTTGAAGCCGGCGAAAGCCTTGCGGAAAGCCTCGCGTTTTCGCAGAACGGTGATCCAGGACAGGCCCGCCTGAAAGCCCTCCAGCATCAACATTTCCCAGAGCATTCGGGAGTCACGCTGGGGGACTCCCCATTCCTCGTCATGATAGGCACTCATCAGCGGGTCGTCCTCCGCCCAGGCACACCGATGTCGATTCGTCATGCAGCAACCCTCAGTGGCGTTTGCCTTATCAGTTAAGCCCCACCACAGGTCCGCTTTGCGCGGTGGCGACGCTCCCCGCCCTTGGGTAGCAGGTGAGTTCAGAGTCTAACCTCCGCCAGGAGGTTGGATGTGAAGACGCGCGATACCGAAGAGCCGATCATCGGGATACCACGGAATGCAGCTGCAGACCCTGGGACCTGGTCACTGGCACACACGGGAGGGGGAAGGCCGGTCGCGCCTGGATTGTTTTGCCGCGTCACATGGCGCACGACTAGTCAACCAATTGTGCCTTCGGTATGGTAGGTGGGATGCGTGCACGGGCCAACAAGACCACCCTCAAGGACCTTGCGAAGCTGGCCGGCGTCTCATTGTCCACTGTGTCGCGCGCGCTCAATGATTTGCCTTCAATCGGCATTGCGACCAAAAAGCGCATCTGGGAGCTGGCGCGAGAACGTGAATATTCCTTTCGACAGCATATGCCCATCGGGCCGATTGGCGCCGCGGGTTCCATAGCAATTGTCCTGCCTCGTACTGGCGGGCGACCACTACCGCTTTCGCATCCATTCTTTCTCGAATTGCTTGCCAGCATCGGTGAGGCAGCTCGTGAAAGAAATTGTGACTTTACCGTTAGTCATATAGCCCCCGCGACGTATGAAGACTTGTTGGTGACCGTGACCACGAGTCGCTCGGTAGGCGTAATCTTTCTGGGGCAGAGTACATTGCACAGTTCATTTAACAGGCTTTCGACAACTGATGCGCGATTCGTTGTGTGGGGCGCACAGCTGCCCGGTCAGAAATATTGCTCAATTGGGTCGGATGATTTTATGGGTGGACGGCGGGCGACCCAGCACCTGCTGCGCCTTGGACGACGCGACATTGCCTTTCTGGGTGAAACAGATCCCGAAGGAATACAGCGTCGAAAGGGCTATATTGAAGCACTCACGCACGCCCACATTGGAATTGACCGCGGCCTGATTCCACCAGTCCATTTTCAGTTGGAGTCTGCTGAATCAGCGATTGACAGGCTCCTGCGGCGTGGTGCCACGATTGACGGTATCGTGGCGGCAAGTGATCTCATGGCTCTCGGGGCGATTCGCGCCCTTAAGAATGCCGGGAAGTCTGTTCCGGAAGACGTGTCAGTGGTTGGCTACGACGACATGTTGTTGAGTCGCCTCAGTACCCCATCCGTAAGTACTATCCGGCAAGACACTGCCAAGGCGGGTCGAATTTTAGTGTCTAAGATTCTCGACGGCGGCACGGAGAATCCATCGGAGCGACTACCTACTGAGCTTATCGTACGAGAGTCGTGCGGGGGCTAACGAGCCCAGGTATCGACGGATCGAAGTGCTGGTGAGTCGGGAGCGGTCCGAATCCGGCCTCGCGCCGGGCAATTGTAAGTTGACTAAACGGCCCACATCGCAATACGAGTCGCTCTCGTCGTGTGTTACCCGTATCCCGCCGGGCCATATCCCCCGTTGCCCTCGTTACCTCTGATTGGGAGGCGGCGGCCTGGCGTGCCTCCGCCGGCCCTGTCCGCGGGAACCAGGTCTGTGACCTGATGGTTGAGAGCCTGGAGCGGCGCTTTGGTTCTCGCGCCATCCCGCACCTGCTCCAGTGATTCCCGAGCTGCGATTGAGCGACAGTCTGGCCCGTCGAATCACAGCGCGGCGGCAAAAAGTCTCGTCAGCTTTGCTTCAGTGGGCGGCGAGGAAGCGTTCCTCCGCGGCGAAGTCCGGGGCGCGCTTTTCGCGAAATGCCGAAGGGAATTGGGCCCGGGACTCGCAACGTGCGCCGGGCTCAGCGGCTGCCGCCCGCTCGGGCCAATGCAACGTCACGCAAAAGTTGTTGCAATCAGCCCTTACTTAGTTATATATAGCGGGCCGCAGGCGCATTAGGTCACGCAACTTTTGCATAACTATCACCGCGGATTCGATTCTGTTTGTTGGGGGCAGCGTGGTTCGAGTAGCAACGGGAAGAGCCGGCATCAGCTCGTGCACATCAGTGGTTTGTGAGGATTCGCAGCCGCGGATCTACGGCATTCGCTGACCCCATGGGTTCGTATTCATTGCACTTCAATAAGACAATCTCATAGAGGGGTAGGCCATGAAGAAAGTGAGGAAGTCAGCCGTTCAAACACATGCGTCGTCGCGACATTTTCGAAACTTCGTGCGCCCCGGACACATGTCGCTGCTTACGCTGGCAATCCTTGGCGTCAGCGGGAGCGGCTTGGCCCAACAAGCTCCGACCGGAGGAACGCAAAGCGACGTGGCCAGTGACAAGACATCGGACAACCTGGAAACAGTCATTGTGCTGGGCGTACGGGAGGCAATAGCGACGGCGCAAAAAACCAAACGCGACGCCGACACGGTCGTCGATTCGATCTCTGCGGATGACCTGGGATCGTTTCCGGATAAGTCCGCCTCTGACGCGCTTCAGCGCCTACCCGGCCTCAATGTAAATCGATTGCAGTCGAATGATGACAGCACTCACCCATCCGGTGAGCCAACCAATGTGCTGATCCGCGGGCTGACTCAGGTTCGCACGGAGTTCAACGGTCGCGACAGTTTCTCGGCTGATTCGTCGCGTGGATTGAACTTCAACGATATCTCGCCCGAATTGTTGTCGGGCGTAGACGCCTATAAGAGCCAAACGGCTGAGATGATCGAGGGCGGACTCGCCGGCACCGTGGACTTGCGGACGCGCCTGCCCTTCGATCAAACCGGTCGAGTGTTCGCTCCAAGCGTAGTCCTGGACTACGGCGACAAATCAAAGAGACAGACGGGCGAAGTCTCGGCGCTATTGAGCGAGACGTTTGACACCGACCTGGGAAAATTCGGCTACCTCGTGGACGCCGCACGGTCTCACGTCGTTACTGAAACGCAGAGTGTCATCGACGACAAGATTGATACCTATTGCACTGGGGGCTACGGCACGGCGACCGCAGCCACAGTACAGGCTGATGGATCGATACCCTGCACAGGCAACCCGTTTGGGGGTACCGGATGGGCGTTTGCTCCGGACGGAGTTCGATATTCCAAGGTGGACTATGATCGCGTCCGTACCGGGACGAACCTGGCGGGCCAATTTCAGAACAAGGCTCAGACCGTTGATGTCACGCTCCAATACACGGACTCGGACTATAAGAACGCCTGGCTGGAAGACGCCAGTCACGCGATTTTGGAAGGAAATTACTACGGGACACCCGCATTCAATCCGCGTGGCTCGACGGTCTTAGGGCCTGCGGACGGAAGTGGCCCACTGGTATTTGGGTCGAATGGAATGCTGCAGTCCGGCCTGTTGACCCAGGGGCACGGCAGCTTCTTTGGTTCCTGGTCAGGTAATCCCCAGGATGCGATAAACGGCGGATCGGCGATTCCGGGTGTTCCCTTTGTCAATGACTGCGGCGCTGGCCCGTGCGCCACCCTGCGTGATGGCCTTTATTTCCAGGATGAAGCCAGAAATTTTGCGCACGAAGAGGGCACCAAGGACTATTCTGGTCACGTCAACTGGGAGATCAATAGCAAGCTCAAAGCGTCATTTGATGGTCAGTATATTGACGCGTCCACCTTCAATAACGACATCCTGGTGACCACGGGCTCCATGGCCAACTACCAGTACAGCGTGAATGGCGATGGAACGCCAAAGGTCCAGTATCTTCCGGGTTCTAACGTAAATTACGCGGCTGGCGACCTCGCCAATCCCCACAACTACTGGATACCCTTTATCCAGGGCCACGAGGAGGACAACCACGCTCGCGAGTCTGCCTTTCGCGCCGACCTCAAGTACAAGTTCGACGGCTCTCCATGGCTCGACACCTTGAATTTTGGCCTGCGCCATTCCCTGCGTGACCAGGAAGTGCAGTACTCGTCATTCAACTGGACGCCCATTGCGGCAAGCTGGAACTGCAATGGTCCGGGCTTCAATCTGGACAATACGACCCCGGCGCCCTATCCGACGGCCGGATCCTGCGGTGGCAACACGGGGCATCCTGATTTCAAGGGCTACGGTGCGGGAATTTGGGGCACTGACAATTTCAACTCATTCTATGGTAGCGGCGTATTTCCCAACTCTTCACTTGTTTTTCTGAACCGCGCAACTCTCACCAATTTTCCGAAGTTGGTGGCGTCATTGAGCGGCAACAACACCAATTCGCCGATTGGATCCGGCTATACGCCCATCTGTGACCGATCGGGCACGGTCGGTGGCGGGTGCTTTTATCCCTCCGAGCGAATGCGCGTCAATGAGCAGACAGAGGCGTTCTACGCCATGTTGAATTTTGGAGGCGATAATCTCTCGTACGCGGGCGTAAAAATTAAGGGCAATGTCGGCATGCGGCTGGTTCAGACCCGCGAGGAGAGCACCGGCAGCGTATCGTACCCTGATGCGAGCTCCCTCAATCTGCTGGCGCCGTGCGCCACACCACTCGGGCCGAACAGTGTTGTTAATCCAAGTTGCTACCTGACCCCCGCGATTACTGCATTTGCAAGCGGCGGTGGCACCCCTAACAAGTATTCGAGTAGTCATAACAATTTTCTTCCGAGCCTGAATGTGAGGTTTCAACTGGACGACAAGGACTTCGTCCGCTTCGCATATTCACGCGCTCTCGCCCGTCCCGCCTTTGGCATCCTCAGGAATTTCGTGCAGATTAACGCCCCGATTATCAATACGGCGCCGGACTCACCGTTTGTCGTGTACAACTCACCTACCGCTGCACACACGGCAGCCAATGTCATCGGGTACAACTTTGTATTTAATTCAAACGCCGGCAACGCGGGAGTGCTTCCGGAAAAGGCGGATCAATTCGACCTGTCATTTGAGCGCTACACAGGCGCAAGCAGCTCGATAACCCTGGATGTGTTCTACAAGGCGCTGTCGGACAGTCTTGGCTATGGGCAGTTTGATCGGACATTCACGAACAACGGGTCCACTCAAGTAGTCCGCATAGCCGGGCCGTTTAACGAGAAGAATGGTGGCAATTTGAGCGGCGCTGAGATCGCCTACCAGACATTCTTCAGCAAATTGCCAGGATTGTGGAATGGCCTGGGTCTCCAAGCCAACTACACGTATGTCAAGCAACACGGCATCAATAATGCCAATTTCGCCGATGCCGGCGGTCTCGCTGCGGGAAGTGTCGGCGCGTTCGGTGCGGGCGTGAACGCGGTATTGCAGCCCACTATTGATTCGCATCGCCTGGCCGGAATTTCGGACCATACGGTGAATGTCGTAGGTCTGTATGAGAAGGGACCTATTGCTGCCCGTCTGGCCTACAATTGGCGTTCCAAGTACCTCACCGACAATCTGGACTGCTGTATTGGGTTGCCTGTATTCCAGAAGGCCGCAGGGTTTCTTGACGGCTCGATACGCTACGCGATCGGCAATCATCTGGTCCTCTCGCTAGACGCAACCAATCTGCTCAATACGACCGCGGTGTATCAGCAGGAGGTGATCGGCGATTCACCCGCGACGCCAGGTGCCCGCCCGGTGTATCTGGACACTGGGTGGTCCCGCAACGACCGGCGCTATCAGCTTGGCCTTCGAGCCAAGTTCTAGCAGCGTGACTCACGGCGGGGGCGCAGCGACGAAGAGGCGAGCTTCGTTGTGGTGCTCCCGGCGTGGACCGTTAAGCAGAGAGTGATCCGTGGAGCCAAGTCATTCTTCGGGCAAGTTGCGCATCGTCATTGTCGGTGGCGGCACGGCAGGCTGGATGTGTGCACTTGCGATGGCGCGGCAACTCCCGGCGGCGACCTACGGCATCACACTAATCGAGTCAGATGACATTGGCACGGTTGGCGTGGGCGAAGCGACACTGCCGCACATCAAGATTTTCAATGACTCGCTCGGGATAAATGAAGCGCAGTTCATGCGCGAGACCCGGGCAACAATGAAGCTGGGAATCGAGTTCCGGGACTGGAGTCAACCGGGGCAAGGGTATATTCACCCATTCGGCGCATTCGGTGAGCCGTGGGGCGGCGTCGAGTTCCAACATCACTGGATTCGGGCGCAAAGATGGGGTGCATCCGGTTCCGCACTGGAGGATTACTCTTACTCCGTTGCCGCAGCGCGTGCCAACGCCTTCGATTTTCCGAATGAGGACAAGAAATCGATCCGGTCGACGTATGCATACGCCTACCACTTCGATGCCGGCCTCTATAGTGCATTCTTGCGAAAGCTGGCTGTCGAGGCGGGCGTCCAGCGGATGGAAGGCCAGGTATGCGATTGCGCCCGTGAACGGCTGTCCGGTGACATCACGGAACTGACACTAAAGTCCGGTGCCCGGATTGCCGGTGACCTGTTTGTTGATTGCTCGGGCTTCAGGGCCCTCCTGATTGGGGGGGTGCTTGGCGAGACATGGCAGGATTGGACGCACTGGCTTCCCTGCGATCGCGCCTATGCAGTTCAGTGCGAACGTACTGGTGCGCTGACGCCCTATACACGGTCAACTGCTCAGTTGGCCGGGTGGATATGGCGCATTCCGCTGCAACATCGCGTTGGCAATGGCTACGTCTTCTCGAGCCGATTTATAAGTGATTCGGAGGCTCAGCAATCATTGCTAGGCGCTCTTGAGGGTCAGGCGCTCGGTGCGCCGCGCCTGCTGCGATTCTCGCCAGGCAGGCGGCTTCACGCCTGGAGTCACAATTGCGTGGCGATTGGCCTCGCCAGCGGGTTCCTGGAACCACTCGAATCGACCAGCATCTTTCTGATCCAGGCGGCCGTGGTGGATCTAATCAGCTTGATTCCGGCGCCGCACTCGAAGACGTCGGATCCGCGTCTTGCGAATGAATTCAACCGCCTGAATGACATGCAATATGATCGCGTCCGCGATTTTCTCATCCTGCATTACATGGCAAATCGGCGGTTTGGTGAGCCACTTTGGGATTACGTCCGAACGATGCCGGTGCCGGATAGTCTGCACGACAAACTCGAGCTGTTCAGTTCCAGGGCGGCCTTACCAAATTATCAGTTCGGTCTATTTGCCCGGGATAGCTGGCTCGCCGTCCTCATTGGCCAGGGCATAGAGCCGTCAAACTACGACCGTATGGCCGATGTCTTTCCGATAGAGGCACTTGACGAGAAGCTTACTTCGTTTCGCGAGCGGGTCAGAACCAACGTAGCGGCGATGTCCTCGCACAGTGAGTTCATCGCGAATTATTGTGGACCGGTGGCCACTGCGGTATCGGAAGGCGCACAAGTGTGACCGCGAACCCGCCGATTGCCCGAGTGGTTGTGGTCGGCAGCGCGGTACCTCTCTGGCTCTGCAGCACTGCCTTGGCGCGCGCACTCGGCCCTATCGGCGTGAAAATCAGTGCGGTCGAGTTGAAGACCGCGCAGATTCCGTCCCAGGTATACGCCACGCTGCCGCCATTGGAGTCCTTTCACTCCAAGCTAGGGGTGGAAGAGGCGGCGCTGCTGCGGTCAACTGCCGGTAGCTTCTCGCTAGGGCAACTGTTCGTGGACGGCGCAGGAAGCCGCAGGCCGGGCTTTTTTCATGCCTGGGGATCTTACGGCGCCGCAATTGACGGCGTTGCGTTCTTCCCCTGCTGGCTGAAGGCTAAGCGCCACGGCCTTGACGCGTCATTGGAGAGCTTTTGCCCCGCGGCGGTGGCCGCAAACTACGGGCGCATGATTCGGCCGACGGCGGAAGTGGCCGCCCTCGGACGCACGGAATATGCGTACCACGTGCCGGCGATTGCCTACGCTCGCGAACTCAAAGCGCTGGCGCTCACGCTTGGTGTAAGCGTTTACGAGGAAGGCGGAGCCCAGGTCGCGCGCTCTGGAACCGACGACTCAATCGAGCGGCTGGTGCTGGACAGCGGGCGTATTGTTCAGGGAGACCTGTACGTTGATGCGACGGGAAGTTCGGCGAGACTCATAGGGGGAGCGCCCGCGTCCGAATGGCGGAGCTGGCAGACACACTTCATTGTAGATCGTTTGCTGCAGGCGCGCGCGCCCCGATTCACCTCCGTTCCGCCGTTTTCAGAAATTCGGGTCTCCGGCGGTGGTTGGACCGCACTCAATCCTACGCAGGCGATGACGGGCGTCGTTCACGCTTACTCGAGCGGACTCCACAGCGAAGAGGAGGCGGTGCGACTGGCGAGCCGTGTAGGCGGCAGCGCCCTATTGGACATCACGATTCAACCGGTGAGTCCAGGTATGCGACCCCAACCATGGAACGCAAATTGTGTGGCGATTGGCTCATCGGCCTGTGTGCTTGATCCCATTCACGACATCAGCATACACGCAGTACAAATTGGCATCGTGCACCTCCTGTCATTGTTCCCGGCAGGTACGGAGTATGGAGCCGAGCGCACTGAATATAATCGACGGATGCGCTCTACATTTGAGCGCCTGCGCGATTTCCAGAGTGCCTTCTATGCCTATTCGATGTTCGCTGGGAGGTTTTGGCAACAGGCGCGCCACCACGTGGCGTCGGCGGAGCTACTGCACAAGAGTGAGACCTTCCAAGCCCGCGGCGTGATTGCGCCGATGGAGGATGAAACATTTCTCTCCGGAAGCTGGCAGGCCCTGTTCTGTGGCCTGGGGATGGTGCCGGATTCGTGGGGGCCGGCCGCCGACGCCATATCGCCGAGTCGAATCGCCGAGCAATGCGAGCGTATGTTGGAGGTCATTCGGGCGAGGGTCACTGCGGAGCCGATGCATGACGAATACCTCGCAGCCCTGTGCGGTCGGGCAGCAGCGTGAGCACAGCCGTGATGCGGATGAGCGCCGACGTCGTGGGCCATAGGATTGCGGCGAGCGACGTTCCGGTCGCGACTGCCGGGGAGTTGGAGGCCGCCATCGGCGCCTCCAAACCTCTGGTCATCAAGGGGCTGGTCGATCATTGGCCGGCGCTTACAGCAGGGAAGACATCCCCGTCGGCGCTCAGTCGGTATCTGTTGTCGATGGATGTCGGGACTCTCTGTACCGTCATGGAGGCACCGGCGAGCAGCCACGGTCGCTTTGGATACACCGCGGACCTCAGTGAATTCACCTTCTCGAAGAGCCAACGCGGCATTGCGGAGGCGTTCAGTCGCATCGTGCAACAGGGGGAGCGGCCAGGGGCCCCCATAGTTGCCATACAGCAGCTGCCGCTCGCCGCGCACATGCCTGATTTCCTGCGGCAAAACCCGCTTCATATATTGCCGCACTATGAGCCGCGTTTGTGGATAGGGGGTCGCGTAAAGACGCAAATCCACAACGATCGCGATCACAACCTCGCGTGCGTAATCGCGGGTCGCCGAAGGTTTGTACTTTTCCCGCCCGAACAGGTTGCAAACCTGTACATCGGGCCAATTGAACGTCCGCCACCGCTTTCAGTTGTCGACTGTGATGCACCCGACTTTGAGCGATTCCCGCGATTCAAGGCCGCACTGCGCGCGGCGTCGCAGGCAGAGCTCGGACCGGGAGACTCAATATTTGTGCCACGCCATTGGTGGCACCACGTCATTTCGTGTGACTCATTCAACGCAATGGTCAACTGCTGGTGGGGAAAGCAGAGCCAGGGACTGCAAGATCCGTATAACACATTCCTGCTGGCCCTGCTGGCCGTAAAGGATCTCCCCGGACCGGAGCGGGACTATTGGCGCGCCGTGTTCGACCACTACGTGTTCAATTCTGATCGAGATGCTCTTGCGCATATCCCCAAAGCACTGCAGGGGGCGCTCGGAACCATGAGCGGCGACGTTAGGGCCGTGTTGGAGCGTCGGCTGAAATCCACAGTGGTGAACGGATGAATGGTGGGCGTTCAGGCTCTGTCGGCTGGTTCGCGTGCGGACTGGCCGTGGCTGTAGCGGGCAGAAGGACGGCAGCGATCGGAGGCGGCCCCGCCGACCATTCGCACAGCCGCCGGTCTGATGACGCGGGCGGCACTCACAGGCTTGGTGTAACGGGTAGCGCTGAGCCGATATCGATCGGATGTTCCGGCTCTTTCCTGGAGCGCGCTCGATGTGAAGGAGGACCAACGACAAGCCGGCGTCATGGCGGCGCCATACGACGCAAGCACGCTGTGCGTGCAAGGGCCGCGGGCTGGTCACCGGCTGGAGTTGCCGCAAAGGAGTCGTAGTCCACCTCTGGAGTAGGTCGGTGACTACCTTGGGCGCAACTGCGTTCGAGGTGGCCCGTCGAGTGTGCCTGAGCTGTGGATATGGGACGACGGCAGTGACCAGCTCATTACGGGGTCGCGAACGGTTCGATCAATGTGGAAAGGCTAACCGAGCTATGTATTTTGAAGGCGTTATTTTCGATATGGATGGCGTCGTAACGAAGACAGCGGACGTTCACGCAGCGGCGTGGAAGGTGGCTTTTGAAGAGCTACTGCGAGGCGAGGCGCAGACGCACGGCGCGCCGTTTCGGGAGTTCTCCATGGGCGATTACCTGGCGCATGTGGATGGGCGCCCACGATACGAGGGAGTAGCGGCGTTCCTTCGGTCCAGGGACCTGAGCCTGCCGTTTGGAGTGCAGGGCGACACAACCGATTGCAAGACGGTGTGCGGGCTGGGAAACAGGAAGGATCAGCTGCTAATGGCAGAAATCGAAGTGCGGGGCGTGCCGGTCTTTGATTCCACCATCCAGTTAATCGAAAGCCTGCGACGAGAAGGTGTAAAGGTTGGTTTGGCGACTTCCAGCAGGAACTGCGAGTTAATACTGCGTAAGGCAGGCATCGCCGGACTATTCGATGCTCGAATCGACGGAGTGATCTCGGAAAACCTGGGGCTTAGGGGAAAGCCGGAGCCAGATCTTTTTAGAGCGACCTGCGAGATGCTCGATGCGAAGCCCTCTCGCGTGATGATCGTGGAGGACTCCGCGACCGGCGTCGCAGCGGGCGCCAGTGGTCGGTTTGGTCTAATTCTGGGCGTTGCTCGCGCGGACAACCGAGAGGAACTGCAACGCAGCGGTGCGGACCTCGTCGTACATGACCTCTCTGAAGTTTCCATCGAAGCAGTCAATGAGTGGTTTAGAGGCCGTGTCGATCGGGCTATTTAGACGTGCAAAGGTGTAGCGAGATATGAAGCCATGAATACACAACGGCGCCTCACGTTTTGGCAACTCTGGAACCTTAGTTTTGGATACGTGGGAATTCAGTTCGGCTTTGCACTACAGAATGCCAACGTCAGCAGGATTTTCGAAACCCTCGGCGCCAAGGTCGAGAACATTCCAATGCTCTGGATCGCCGCTCCCATTGCAGGCCTGGTCATACAGCCGCTCGTTGGCCATATGAGCGATAGAACGTGGAACTCCTGGGGTCGGCGTAAGCCGTATTTTTCCGCCGGCGCTGTGCTGTCGTCCTTGGCACTGTTCATCATGCCCAATTCACCGACGCTATGGATAGCCGCCGGCATGCTGTGGATGCTGGATGCGTCAATCAATGTGACGATGCAGCCTTTCCGGGCATTGATCGGCGACACGGTGCCAGCCGAGCAGCGAACCGCCGGATTCGCCATGCAGACCTTTTTCATCGGCGGCAGTTCCGTGATCGCCTCGTTGTGCCCCTACGTGTTGACGAAATGGCTGCACATTGCCAATACGGCGCCTCCCGGGCAGATTCCGCTCTCCGTGAAGTGGTCGTTCTACGTGGGCGGTGTTGCCTTTCTGGCCACTGTTTTGTGGACGGTATTGAAGGTCCGGGAATATTCACCGGAAGAGCAGCGAGGCTTCAATCCATCGCGCGGTCCAGATGCGGCTTCGAAGGACTCATACATACTTTCCGTTGGGCTCGTCCTATACGGCGCACTGCGGATCGCCGCCGCCAAAAGTGCCAAGGCCGGCAGGCAGGGCGGAATCATCGAGATCGTACGTGATTTCCAAAACATGCCGGACACCATGAAACGGCTCGCACTTGTGACGATGCTCACATGGTTTGCGCTGTTTGCAATGTTCATTTATTCGACCGCTGCGGTGACGAGCTATCATTTTGGAACAACCGACCCAAGTTCAGAACGCTATAACACTGCCGCAAACTGGGTGGGAGTTCTGATGGCCGTCTACAACGGCGTCGCTGTGCTGGTGACCTTTCTTCTGCCAGTGCTCGCTCGAGCGGTCGGCCGTGTCAGAACGCATGTCGCATGCCTGGTCATTGGCGGTCTGGGTCTGATGTCGATGTATGTCTTCAGGGACCCGACCATGCTCCTGATCTCGCTAACGGCGGTTGGCATCGCGTGGGCGAGTCTCCTGACGGTGCCCTATGCGATTCTCAGCTGTGCAATTCCTTACGCCAAGATGGGCGTCTACATGGGGCTCTTTAACGTGTTTGTGGTAATCCCGCAAATCCTTGCGGCCGCCACCCTCGGGCTGCTCGTGCGGACCGTCTTCCACGGGCAGGCAATCTACGCGATTGTCCTGGGAGGCGTGGCGATGGTGCTGGCCGCAGTGGTAATGGCGTTTGTCAAAGACGACAGCAGCGGTGTGCAAGCTGCATGAACAAGCTCTGGACAGTGGACTGCGATGAGTTCTCGGGCGACAGCGATAGTGTCATGCGCACAGGGAATATCTATCAAATCGGTAACGGCTACATGGGGTATCGAGGCACCCTTGACGAGTATGGGCGCAGCGAACTGGTGGCCGTCACGCTGGCGGGACTGTTTGATGGCGTAGGAGATGCGTGGCGGGAGCCTGTGAATGCCCCGAACGGAGGTTTTACGCAGCTAGCGCTCGACGGCGAGCCCGTCTCTGCACTGACGGCACTGCCGGTGCACCACCGACATAGCCTTGATCTCAGCAATGCGCTCTTCAAGCGGGAGACAACACTTAGAGTTGGAGCAAAGACGCTGAGCATTCACTCGACCCGCGTACTGAGTGCGCACAATCCGCACTTGGGTCTCATTGAATATGGCGTGCGCTGCAGTCACGACGCCGCGCTGCGAATCGCCACCGGCATCGATTCTGATATTTGGGATTTGAACGGCCCCCACCTGGTGGCAATTGACGCCGATAGAGTTGGCGACGTGCTGGTGGTGAGCGGCACCACAAGCGAGGCATCCAAGCGCGTTGCAGTGGCGGAAGGATGTGACATCGCATTTGGTGATGTGAGTTATGAGGCCAACGCCCATAGGAACGTGAGAGTCGTGGATCTTGCGATGGACGCCGACGCGTTGTATGTGTTTCGGAAATACTTTGCCGTTTACACCGACAATGACCATCCCGATGCGCGCCCTGCGGACGCGGCGGTAAGGGACGTCAAGGAAGCACTCCGTCGGGGATATCAGGCATGCCTGGCCGGGAACAACGCACTTTGGGCGGAAAAATGGCGCCTCTGCGATGTGCGTATCGCCGGCGACGACGAGGCCCAATTGGCGCTGCGATACAGCATATTCCAACTTCTTATCGCGGCCCCGGTTGGGGGAAGCGGAAATTCCATTCCGGCACGCGCCCTGTCCGGGCAGGTCTACAAGGGGGCCGTGTTTTGGGATACCGAGATGTTCATGTTGCCCTTCTTTCTGCACGCCTATCCTGAGAAGGCCGTCGAATTGCTCCGCTATCGCATTAGGACGTTGCCCGGCGCGCGCAGGAAGGCGCGGGCCGAGGGCGTGGGTTACCGCGGGGCATTTTACGCGTGGGAGAGTCAGGACACCGGTGACGATGCCTGCAGTTACTTCAATATTGGCGACCCTCTGACAAACAGACAGTTGCGCACCCATTTCAGAGACAAACAGGTGCACATCAGTGGGGACGTTGCATGCGCCATGTGGGAGTATTTCAAGCTCACGGGTGACGACACGCTACTGCTCCAGGGTGGCGCCGAGGTGATTTTGGAGTGCGCGCGATTCTACTACTCATATGCGTACTACAAGAAAGGCAAGAACCGGTACGAGATTCTCGACGTCATCGGCCCGGATGAGTATCACGAGCGAGTGAATAACAACGCCTATACCAACATGATTGTGAAGATGACGTTCGAGATTGCCGGGGAAGTCGCGAGCTATCTTGCCAATGGACATTCGTCCGAATTTTCAGGTCTTGTCAACCGCCTGCACATTGCTGAGGAGCTACCGCTATTTGCCAATGCAGCGAAACAGCTTTACGTGCCCGCGCCAGATCCAGAGTCGAAACTTATCGAACAATTCGATGGGTATTTTGATCTGAAAGACGTCACTCCGGACGAACTGCGCAAGCAAAGATTACACCCCGACGAATATCTAGGCGCGAGCCAGGGTCTGGCTGTCCCGACCAAAGTCATCAAACAGGCAGACGTCGTCATGATGCTCAGCGTGTTCAGGGACCTCTATTCCCGCGAGGTCAAGCAGGCAAACTGGGAGTATTACGAGCCACGCACGGAGCACGCATCAAGTCTCAGCGCATCGGCCTACGCGCTGGTAGCGGCGGCCTTCGGAGATCGAGAATCGGCGTACCGATACTTTATGAAGACGGCCACCGTTGATCTAGTGGGCGCCTATAAGGTGCATGTGGGGTCGACCTTTAGCGGTGGGTCCCATCCGGCCGCGAACGCCGGCGCGTGGATGGTGGCAGTGTTTGGGTTCGGAGGACTGGTCGCCGGAGACAGGGCCGTAACAATTGACCCCGGCCTTTATGGGAAGTGGGAGAGCCTGGAGTTTGGCCTGGCGTTTAAGGGAGATAGATTCCAAATCAGGATGTCCAATGTGTCAGTAGAGATTTCTGCCTCCTCGACTAACACCGCATCGCGTATCTTTGTAGTGTGGGGGAATGAGCAGTCCTGCGCGCCGGGGAAAACCCTATTGCTTGTCCCGTCCGTTAGATCGATCCGGGAAGGGGAGTTGGGTGTACCGCTTTAATATGTGAGTGCAGGCTCGAAGAGGCCCAAGGGCGGTCTGCCAGGTTGCCTTCGGCATTTTCGCTGGTTAATCGGAGCGCTGCTGCATTACATTTGGTACTGGGGAACCTCATGTGGAACAGGCGAGAAGTTCTCACAGTCTGCGCAAGCACGTTGGGTGCCGCTGCGCTCGCGCCCATCGGCACTGCGACGGGACGCGCGACGCCGCCCGCGGAAGCAGGCCCCCACCGCATTCCTGAAGGCCCAGGCATTGGGGCGGACATGCCTTGGCAGACCTATCAATCACAGGACATGCACACAACGGGCATCCTTTTGGGACCCAAGTACGAGCCCAATTGCGTCGAGACGGAATCGTCGAATCAGACATGCGTGAAGCTGAGAACCGATGGCGAGTATGTCGAGTTCACCGTCAGGGCGCCCGCAAACGCAATGGTGATACGCTACTCGCTGCCCGACTCCTCCGACGGGGGTGGAGTAGGCTCTAGCCTCTCCTTCTTTCGCAATGGCAAATTGTCGCGAGCCATCCCGATTCACTCGAAGTACTCGTGGTTGTACGGCGACTACCCGTTCACCAACGATCCACATGCCGGTAAGCCGCGTCACTTCTACGATGAGGTCCGGTTAAAGGGCTTTGCGCTTGCGGCCGGGGATACTGTTCGGCTGACGAAGAGCGGCAATGATGACAAGTACTGCATTATCGACTTGGTTGACCTGGAGGACGTGGCACCGCCAAGTCCCAGGCCGGAGGCATCCGTGTCTGCTATCGACCTTGGCGCACGTGGCGACGGCAGGGCCGACGATACTTCCGCACTGAGACTGTGCGTTGCCGAGGCGGCGCGTCTGCACAAAATAGCGTGGGTGCCGCCTGGTGATTACAAGGTAACCGGCGACCTGGACATTCCGTCTGGTGTGACAGTGCAGGGTGCCGGCATGTGGCATACGTCGTTTGTCGGAGACGAGCATCTGTATGGCCAGCCTGACCGACGCGTCAGGCTTAAGCTGGTTGGAACGGACAGTCATATCGCCGACGCGTCACTGATCGGAGAAATAAAGTATCGCAACGACAGCGAGCAGAATGATGGCATTTTCGGCGCCCATGCCAAGAATTGTTCTGTGTCGCGCATGTGGGTGGAGCACACCAAAGTGGGCATGTGGTTCTATGTCTGTGACAACGTCCGGATTAGCGGTTGCCGCATTCGCAATACCCTTGCCGACGGGATCAATCTCTGCGTGGATGTGCGCAATTGCATCGTCGACAATTGCACCACCCGGAATACCGGCGACGATTGCTTCGCCATCTGGCCGACGCCGAACGATCAGACGTTCGTACAGGAATTGCCGCGCCCCGGAAATAATGTGATTCGGCGGTGCACGGGACAAGTGCCGTTTCTGGCCAATGGTGGAGCAATTTATGGTGGTGCGGACAATAGAATTGAGGATTGCCGTTTCTCGGATATTGGCGTTGGATCCGGGATTCTGATTAGCACGACGTTTCCGACATCGAACGACGAATCGCATATTGACAATAATTTCAGCGGAGACACGCTGGTCCAGAACTGCGAACTCGCTCGATGCGGTGGTTTCGACCACGCATGGGGGTGGCGCGCGGCGCTGCAGATTTGTGTCGATCGCCGCGATATATCCGGGCTAAGTATTTCCAAAGTGCAAATAGTAGACAGCATCTCGGACGGGGTATCAGTGATTGCCCGGAAAGAACCTGGTCAGCGTCGCGCCCTGACCGCGTCGCGGCTCGTCGATAGCCGAATTTCCGGATTCGGAAGTGGCGCCGCGGGGCGCCACGGGCTTTGGGTCGGTCCAAATGTGCGCGGGGCACTATTGGTCGAGAATTGCGAAATCCCGGAATGCAAGAACGATTCTCTGGATTTCGCGATCATCACTAAATAGGGATTAACCGTCTTGAAGTTGCCCCATGCGCCGAGGGGCGGGCGGCGCGACAGCACCAGAACCCGTCCTCATAGTGCCGGGGGGGTGGGGATTCGCTTCCGACGCAGAGGGACGAGCCATATCGGCGCATGCGAGCCGTCAGTTGACGCCCATGAAAGTCCGGATCTCCTTGGTTCTTCCAGAGCAGTCGGGAAGACGGAAGAGAGCATGAGGTTGCGTGTCTCTTGCGAGAGTCAGCGATGCTGCATCGAGCTCAGTCGTGACAATTGCAACGGTATCCCGGTGGCGGTAATTTGATAAGTCATTGATTGAAAAGCAAATACTGTAAGGCTCACATTTCCCGCGGGACGCCTCGGTCAACGACGAACCAGGAGGCCGGGAGTTCGAGTCTCCAGGGGCGTCAATTAATCAATGAATTTCGAAATGTACGGTCACGCACACAGCCTGTGCCGGCGGGTTTCTCCTCCCTGTGATCAGGAGCTCGGATTCACCGCTGCTTGTTACGCTGTACAACGAGGACTGCGAAGCGCCAGCGAACCAAGAAAGCAAATGCCAGCACCAACATGTCCCAAAGTGAGAAGCCCCCACCACCCCCGCTCTGAGCCGGTGGCGTAGGCGCAGCCGAAACCATTGTTGAAAGGTTCGTACTATTGTTCACACTCATCGGATCCGCTGTGGCGCTGCTAATTGTCGCCGTCGAGACCTGTTGGCCCGCAACCGCGGCGCTGGCGCTTAGCGTAATCGTCGCGCTACCCGCGGCCGGCAAATTGCCGAGCGTGCACGTAGCCAGGCTCATGACAATGGAGCACGCACCGTTGGTTGAAGTAACCGTGCCAGGCGCCAACCCAGCAGCGAACTGAAATGACACGGTCGCAGCAGGCGCGGGGTTAGGACCATCGTTTTTCACTGTAAGCGTGTAGCTTACTGAGGCACCTACTTGCGCCGTTGCGCTACCGGCACCGCTTACCGATAGATCCGCAAGCGCTGCGACGTTAATGACGGTCATCGTGGCATTGTTTTGCACATGTGGGTCGGGTTGGTCGCCGTGTATGGATCCAGATATTGAAAGTGTGCCGGCGGCAGACGGTGTAGCATTCAGCGCGATCGCCGTACTATTGCCAGAGCGCACAATCTCAGCTGAGCAGGTAACTACGGGCCCCGTGACAGCGCAGGAACCGCCGGTAATCGTTGCCGATACACTTTGAGCGCTCGATGGCAGTTGCAGCGTAATGTTAACGCCGGTGGCATCGAACGGCCCCAAGTTTGATGCCGTGTATGCATAGGAGGACGCAACGCCAATTGGCACCGGATTGGGCGGTGCACTCGCCTGCAAGGCCAGGTCCGGAGCTATGGTAAATTGCTGAACGCCAGCACTAAAGGTGGCTACCAATAAGTTGGCCGGTCGATTCGGGTCAACGATCATTGCGGGCAGACTCCATACAGGCAAAGAGCTCGAGCCTCGCAATGTCTCCCAAGATGCGCCGCCGTCAACGGATCGAGCGATGCGCAAACCGCCGGACGCATACAGCGTCTGCGGGCGTACCGGATCAACGGCCAAGGCACCTGGGAAGCCCAAGGACGCTGCTCGATCCCAGGCTAGCGCCGACCAAGTTGCGCCACTGTCCGCGCTCTTGAGTAATGCGTTGTCCGTAGCACCGTAGAGCACGTTGGCGGCGGTAGGGTCCACGCCAAGTAGCCACGTTGGTCCGGTCGCAGGAGTGCCGTTTGCAGGCGACCAAGTCATGCCGGCATCTGCCGACCTATATACGCCAGGATTGGCCGTTGCCCCGCTTACATAGGCATAGGCCATCGTCGGATCAGCGGAGGCTATAAACAATCGGGAAATGGTGCCCGCGGGCATACCCGACGTTACCTGGGTCCACAAAGCCCCGCCGTCAATCGATCGATAGAGGGCAGAAGACGACGCCGCTAGAATGGTCTGCGGGGCATTCGGCGCACTTGCCATGGCAAACAATTGATAGGGAGGCGTGGGCGCCACCTGGACCACCTGTAACCAGGAATTGCCGCCATCCATGGAGTGGGTCAGGCCGGTGCTCTGCGATGCCCATAAGCTGCCTGGTTGGGCCAGCATCGCAGAAAGGTAAAGGCTGGTCGGCGGCGAAGATAATTGCGCCAGTCCAGCATTGTTGACCGCTGTCGCCGTCGTCGCTCCAGCCGCCGTGTAGTAGATGCCACCACTGGGAATCTCCATGTAGATTCTGTCGGCGCTTGCGTCCGCCGAAAAAGCATCAACGTACGTAGAAATCAACCCGGCCTGCTGGACGCTCCATACAGTACCCGAGTTCGATGAACCACTGACCCCTGCTGCACCACCGACCAGCAGTTGCGAAGTCTGCGATGGATTGATCGCTATGCTAAACACCTGGCCGGCGAATAGATTTCCGGTGATTTCAGGCCACGTGGTGCCAGAGTCCGGCGTGCGGAAAATCCTTCCATAGCCGGTGCCGGCATACAGTACAGCTGGATTCGCCGGGTCCTCGACAATCACCGTTACCGGAGTCGCAATGCTGTTGCTCCAATGCAGGCCGCGATCACCGCTGGTCCAGACCCCATCGCCCCGCGCGACCCAGAGTTGCTGCGGATTAGTGGCGTTAATAGCCAAATCATAGGCAAAGCCCGTGGACAAAGACACGCTCGCGAGCAACAGCGCTTGCCATGTGGCGCCACCGTCATGACTCGCCATAACTTCCTGCGCAGTTGCTGAAGTGTCAGCAATCGCGTACAGACTATTGGGATCGGTCGGGTCGATGATGAGCTTTACGACCCTTGCGGCAGGATCGGTCGAGAGTGCGCCCGGCGCTTGCCACGATTGCGCGCGATCGACGCTGCGAAAGACTCTCGCTCCGCTCACGATGTACAGAGTCTGGCCATCGGCGCTGACGACGATTTGCAGGGCCTGACTAACGGCCGTAGGCAAGTTTGCCGCCGGCGCCAGCGTTGCACCCCCGTCCGCGCTGACATATAGCGACGGCCAGTTGGGTACAACGACGTATACGCGTGTCGGATCGACAGGATCGAGGGCCAGGTCAAATGGTGCGTTAGGGAAATCGGCCTTTATGAGTTGCCACGTGACACCACCGTCTTGGGAACGGTAGTAGCCGCCGTCCGCTATGGCAAACGCGCTCCTGCCATCCTCGCTGAAGGCCAGCTTGTTGACTCTGCCTCCGGTCGGCCCGATGGCGGTCCAACCGTTGACTCCCGCCAAAGCTTGGTGCGCAAGGCACAGCAGGCACGCGTATACGAGACCGCAAAAATGCTTCTTCACGCGAGACCCCCCAGTTTGTTCTCGAGCGCGGCGACACGCGCTTGTGCTCTCGCAGGGTATCGATCAAACCCTACGGAATCTGCGCCGTTGAGGGACAGGGTGCTCGGGTCAGGGCTGGTTTGCAATGCGAATGACCGGCCGTCCCAAATTGAGTGCTTCCGGGCTGCGATTTCTGCAAATCGACCGACCGCTTCGGGGCCGACAGTACCCGATCTTCCATTGCAAAGATCAGTCTGCCTGGACAGGTGCCAGACTCAAGCTGCGCGTGTCTACAACGTGCCTGATATAGGCCGTTATCGCGACGGACCAGCGCTACAAGTGGTTGATTAATAAATAGCCGTACTTGTCAGAAGGCGCCGTCGTACCAGAAGGCCGGGAGTTCGAAGCTCTCCAGGCGCCCCACATCTCCCCTCTTTAATCAATTATTGTCAGGCCGCCGTTGCGACTTCTTCGTGCAGGTGTCCACCTTGATGTGATGGACGTCCTGCGATCTGGAGCTAGCGCGTAGCTTCACTCTCGTCGGGCGGCGTCTTTTGCCACACACTGCCATGGATCGTCGCCTGATAGCCGTAGTCGAACAGGCTCCGCATGTAAGAGTTGTCGAACATTTCGTGTTTGGTAGGCGGAAAGTCTCGACCGATGTAAGCCAGATTGAAGTCCACGTGATCCTGGTGCGCAGTGCGATAGACCCTGTAGACGTCGCCGACGCCCTCCGCTTGGATCAGTGCGCTAATCGCACGACCACCGATACTGATCGTCCGGCGCGACGTGGCGGACCATTCGGGATCCAGTCGTCCGTTCCGAATGACGAACAGATGAACCGGACGGTTCAGCGGCGCACCGGTCGCCTTCTCAAGTTCCGCCAGCGTGTGGGACGGATAGGCGAACAGCTGTGTGATCACGCCACCATCGACATGCATCTCCTGGTAGTGCTTGCTGCCCACATCCACATCGATCATGACTGGCGATACCGCGCCGGGAATGCTCATCGATGCGATCATGATGTTGCGAAAGAGCTCCAGTGATTCCGGCGTGCCGCGTTCGGCGATCGCACCCATATCCCAGGTTACCTGGCGACCGGCGTCGAGGTCGGTCGTGGCGATTTGAAGTGCGCGTCCCTTGGCGTGCTCGCGTGCGATGTCGGCGAGCAGCGCCGGTGTCACATAGTGAGCGACAAGCTGGCGGAGGGGTGCACTGCTCGCCATTCCGTCGCTCAGCAGGCCTCTCAGGCGGTTCCGCGCACGGAACAGGTCGCCGGGACGGAGGGAGGTCGCGACCTTGCGAATCACCTCGTCGTAGGCCGGTCCGAGGAATGCGAACGGGGCGATCAGGGCACCCGCGCTGATGCCAGTGACCACCTTGAAGTCCGGGCGGGTCCCGCTGGCCGTCCAGCCCGCCAAGACGCCCGCCGCAAACGCACCGTTGTCGCCGCCACCTGAAATGGCCAGGAAATAAACCGGCGGCATCGGGTCGGCCGAAAGCCCGGCCTTCAATAGCGCGGAGTGTTCGCGGGCGTTGTCTGCAATGACGACCTTGACGAAGGTCGTCAGCTCATGGTCCATCCAGATTCGACTGTCGGGCATCCCCGGAACTACCGCTTGTTCCGTCTGGACTTCCGGCACGGGTCCGAGTCTCGGTAGGGGCGCGCAAGCCTGCAGCACGACGGCGAGCAGGATCGCCGCCCCCCGCAGCGCCAGGCAATGCGGGTCACCGCCTGGATTCCGCATGATCATGGCCACCCTCCCTCTCGTCGCTGGCCCAAAACATCTGACGAGAGGCTATGCTGTAGTGCCCAGTGATTCCAGTTGTTTCGGACATTCCGCCGTCGATGATTCCGGTGCATCAGCGGCGAGCGTCGCCGCGCCGGCGTTTGCCAGCGACGAGCCCATTGCTTGAGAAGGGCGCTGGTTACGCTTGGCGTGGCCCACCTGGCCTCAAATCGCGGTTTGGCGCGACGTGTCTCCTAATACGCCAGAACCGGCCAGACGCCCGTCACGATAGTCAGCCAGCGCTTGCTCGATTTCCTCGCGCGTGTTCATCACGAACGGGCCGTACTGCACGATCGGCTCGGCGATCGGTCTGGCCGCGAGCAGCAGAAAGTGCGTGCCTTCTGTTCCGGCCTCCACGCGTACGCTGTCGCCATCGGACAATACGCCGGCCGCTCGATGCGGCAGTGGCTTGGCCGAGTCGCGCGCGCCGATCTTGCCGCTGCCCTCGTAAATATAGAGGAATGCATTGCGACCGGGCGCAAGCGGTGCAGTGAATGTGCTTGCGGCGGGAAGGTGTACATCGAGGTAGAGCGGATCGGTGCTGAGTTTGGCGCCGCGGCCGTTGACGGGCCCGTAAGCAGTGGACTCGCCGAGCGTGAAAACGCCGGCAATGACTTTTACGCTGCCGCCCTGCGGCAATGCGAGCTGCGGGACCTCGCTGGCCGGAATGTCGCGATAGCGGGCCGGCTGCATCTTTTCCTTCGCCGGGAGGTTCAGCCATAGCTGGAAGCCACGCATGCGGCCTTCGCTCTGCTGCGGCATCTCGGAATGGATGATGCCGTGCGCCGCCGTCATCCACTGCACGTCGCCGGGGCCAAGATTGCCGCGATTGCCGAGGTGATCCTCATGGCGCATGTGGCCGTCGAGCATGTAGGTGACGGTCTCGAAGCCGCGATGTGGATGTGCCGGGAAGCCGGCGATGTAGTCGTCCGGGTCATCAGAATAGAACTCATCGAGCATCAGGAACGGATCCACATACAGGCCGCGCTGACTGCCCACGCTGCGGCGCAGCTTGACGCCGGCGCCGTCGGAAGTCGGCATCGATTCGATGACCTGGATCAGGGTACGGGTACTCATCTGAACTCTCCTCTATGCGGCGAGGCGCGCGATTTCGGCCGCAGCTTTGGCGAGGCCGGTCGCCTTGCTCTGCGGGCTGATCGCGAGACCCTCGGCGTAGATAAACTCCACGTCGCTCATACCGATGAAGCGCAGGAAGTCGCGTACATAGCTGGTCTGCGTATCCATCGGGGTGCCAGCATAGACGCCGCCGCGGGCCGCGAATACGTACACTTTCTTGCCGGTGAGCAGACCCGCGGGGCCCTTTTCAGTGTACTTAAAAGTGACGCCGGCGCGCGCGATGTGATCGAAGTAGGCCTTCAATTGCGAGGGTACGCCAAAGTTGTACATGGGCAGGCCCAGCACGATCACGTCGGCGCGCTTCAATTCGTTGATCAGGGTGTCGGAGTACGCCACGACCGCGTGCTGGGCGGCACTGCGCACATCCGCCTGGGTGATGAAGGCGCCAAAGCGCTCGGCATCGAGGTGTGGCACCGGTTCGGTCGCGGCGACGTCGCGCACGATGACTTCAGCCTCGGGGTTACGCTTCCGGAAAGTAGCGACAAACTGGTTCGCCAACTGGCTGGACTGGCCGTTGCCGTTGTTGATGCTGGCGTTGATCTGCAGCAGGGTGGTCATCGAATACTCCTTAGGTACGGGGTAGCACGGTCCGCTCTTCAGGACCTATTTAAGTATTAATTGAGCTGATAAAAAAGTAGAATAAATGGGGTCTACCTATCGACTTAGTGAATAGATAATGGCCAGCCCACGTGTTTCCCTCGAGCAATGGCGCTCCCTGCTCGCCGTCGTTGACGCTGGCGGCTACGCCCAGGCCGCCGTGGTTCTGCACAAGAGCCAGTCTGCCGTGACCTACGCGGTGCAGAAAATGGAAGCGCTGCTCAGTGTGAAAATCTTCGAGGTGGTTGGCCGCAAGGCGCAGCTCACCTCGACTGGAAGGGTGCTGTACCGCCGCGCGCAGGCCCTGCTCGAGGAAGCGGGGGCGCTGGAAGGAGCCGCCGGAACCCTCGCCGCCGGCTGGGAAGCGGAGCTGCGGTTGTCGGTGGAGATCATCTTTCCCACCTGGTTGCTGTTGCAATGCTTCGCGCGCTTTGCCGATGAGCAACCGCAGGTGCGCCTCGAGCTGTACGAGAACGTGCTCAGCGGCACCGAAGAAGCGCTGCTACAGCGCAAGGTCGAGCTGGCAATCTGCTCGCGGGTGCCGCCGGGTTTCATGGGCGATCAACTGATGCGAGTGCGCTTCGTTGCGGTGGCGCACCCGGACCATCCGCTGCATCGACTCGGGCGCGAACTGACGCGGCAGGATCTGCGCAAGCATCGTCATTTGATCATCCGCGATACCGGCAGTCAGCGCCGCAGCGGCAGCTGGCTTGGCGCAGAGCAGAGCTGGACCGTCAGCCAGAAGGCCACCTCGATCCATGCGGCCGTCATGGGGCGGGGATTTGCGTGGTTTCCGGAGGAGACTGTGCGCGGCGAACTGGAACGCGGCGAACTCAAAGCACTACCGTTGCGCGAAGGTGGCGAGCGCTCGGCCGATCTCTACTTGGTGTTCGCCGACCGCGATTATGCGGGTCCGGGCGCACTACGTTTGGCACAAATTGTCCGCGAGCAGGTGGTCGGGCAGTGCCCCAAGGACTCCTAGCTTCTGGATGTGCCCTCCAGAGGCACTAAGAGGAGATTGGGATTCCATTGATCCTTTTGCGCACACATCAATAGCCGCTGTGGTCATCAGAATCCCGGCACCCTGACTTTCCAGGAGAGATCTGACGTCGTGAGAAGCCCATGCTGTTGCGGGAGTCTCGCGTGAATCAGTGATGCTTTGTGGTGCTCGGTAAAGACATTTGCAACGGCATCCCGGTGGCGGTGGTTTATTAACCCAATGATTAAAAGCAAGACA
>WNFI01056266.1_pt1 | contig 40842 bp, 41 predicted proteins | sample 5400471 | NCBI WGS metagenome assembly WNFI01 (sample SAMN13153348, study PRJNA577476) | soil metagenome | isolation source: 100 cm saprolite on Douglas fir-dominated hillslope | place: USA:California | collected 2013-09-17 | reverse complement strand
AGCATCGAAACCAACGGCCGGACCTCCCGCTGGATGAGCGAGCCGCTCGTCGTCGTCTGCGTGGATGGCTGCGAGTTCGACTACCTGACGCAGGCCGCGCGCGCGGGCGTGGCCCCCTTCATCGCGAAGCTGCTCGCGGGGGGCTCCGCGTTCGAGGGCGACTGCGTGGTGCCCTCGTTCACCAATCCCAACAACCTTTCGATCGTCACCGGCGCGCCCCCCTCGGTGCACGGCATCTGCGGCAATTACTTCTACGATCGCGAGGCGGACGCCGAAGTGATGATGAACGACCCGAAATACCTGCGCGCCCTCACCGTGCTCGCCGCCTTCGCCGCGGCCGGAGCCAAGGTCGCCGTCGTCACCGCCAAGGACAAGCTGCGCAAGCTCCTCGGTCATCGCATGAACGGCATCTGCTTTTCCTCAGAGAAGGCGGCCGAGGCCACGCTTGCGGAGAACGGCATCGAGAACGTCGTCGAGATGGTGGGAATGCCGGTGCCGCCGGTGTACAGCGCCGAGCTCTCCGAGTTCGTGTTCGCCGCGGGAGTCAAGCTGCTCGAATCGCGGCGCCCCGACCTCGTGTACCTCTCCACCACCGACTACGTGCAGCACAAATTCGCGCCGGGAACCGCGGGCGCCAACGCCTTCTACGCCATGATGGATCGCTACCTCGCGCGCTACGACGCGATGGGCGCGGTGGTGGCGCTCACGGCCGACCACGGCATGAACGCCAAGACCACGGAGGACGGCGCCCCCAACGTGATCTATCTCCAGGACGAGATCGACAACTGGATCGGCAGGAAGAAAGCCCGCGTGATCCTGCCGATCACGGATCCGTACGTGGTCCACCACGGCGCCCTCGGGTCGTTCGCCACCATCTACATCGAAGGAGCCGACCGCGATCGCGTCGCCGACTGCCTCAAGGCGACCGAGGGCATCGAGCTCGTGCTCACCAACGCCGAGGCGTGCAAGCGCTTCGAGCTGCCTGAAGACCGCGTCGGCGACCTCGTCGTGGTCTCGACGAAGCACGTGGTGCTCGGAACCAGCCGCGCGCGCCACGACCTCTCCGGGCTCGACGCGCCGCTGCGTTCGCACGGCGGAGTGTCCGAACAGACAGTGCCCCTGCTCTTCAACCGCAAGGTGTCCGGGCTGGCGGCCGGGAAGCGGCTGCGCAACTTCGACATCCTCGACATCGCGCTGAACCACCTCGAGACGCGAGACGCGGGACGTGCCTGCGAAGCACCGGCAGAATCAGACGACGCGCGAGAGACCCAGGTGGCGTCGTGAACGACCGCTCCGGAAAGCAAGGCGTCATCGAAGTCCGAAACCCATTTACCCGGGCGCTGGTCGACACCGTCCCGAAGGCGAGCGTTGAAGACGTGAAGCGCGCCTTCGAGACGGCGCATGCGTTCAAGCCCGTGTTCACGCGCTACGAGCGCGCCAGCCTGATGGTTGACGCCCCACGGCAAGCAGCGGCGCGTCTTCACCCAACGCGAGCCGCTGCTCGGGGTGATCTCGGCGATCACGCCGTTCAACCACCCGATGAACCAGGTGGCGCACAAGATCGCGCCGGCGATCGCCACCAACAACCGCGTGGTGCTCAAGCCCTCGGAGAAGACCCCGCTCTCCGCGCTCTATCTCGCCGCTGTCTTCTACGAAGCCGGGCTGCCGCGGGAGATGCTCCAGGTCGTCACCGGAGACCCGCGCGAGATCGCCGACGAGCTCATCGCCAATGTGCGCGTGGATCTCGTCACCTTCACCGGCGGGGTCTCCGCCGGCAAGTACATCGCTTCGAAAGCAGGCTACCGCCGCGTGGTGCTGGAGCTTGGCGGAAACGATCCCCTTATCGTGATGGAAGACGCGGACCTCGAGGAAGCCGCCACGCTCGCCGCGCAGGGCTCGTACAGGAACAGCGGCCAGCGCTGCACCGCGGTCAAGCGCATCCTCGTTCAGGAGTCCGTCGCGCAGCGTTTCGTCGACCTCCTCGTCGCGAAGACGCTCGCGTGGAAGTACGGCGATCCCGCCGACCGCGCGATGGACATGGGAACGGTCATCGACGAGCCCGCGGCGATCCTCTTCGAATCGCGCGTCAACGAGGCGATCGCTCAGGGCGCGCGGCTGCTCGCGGGCAACAAGCGCGACGGCGCGCTCTATTCCCCGACCGTGATCGACGCGGTCGCCCCCGCGATGACGGTGGTCAAGCAGGAAACCTTCGGCCCGGTTTCCCCGGTGATGCGCTTTCGCACCATCGAGGAGGCGATCGCGATCGCCAACGGCACCGCGTACGGGCTCTCGTCGGCGGTGTGCACCAATCGCCTCGACTACATCACGCGCTTCGTCTCCGAGCTGCAGGTGGGGACGGTCAACGTGCGCGAAGTTCCCGGCTACCGGCTCGAGCTCACCCCGTTCGGCGGCATCAAGGATTCCGGGCTGGGGTATAAGGAAGGCGTGCAGGAAGCGATGAAGAGCTTCACGAACCTCAAGACTTTCAGCCTGCCCTGGGGTTGATGCAGACGCTGCTCAACATCCTGGCGGGCGTGGCCCTGCTCGTATGGGGCACCCACATCGTGCGCACCGGAATCCTGCGCGTGTACGGCGCGGACCTGCGGCGCGTGCTCTCCCGCAGCGTGTCCAATCGCTTCTCGGCGTTCCTCGCCGGGCTCGGCGTCACGGGACTCGTGCAGTCCTCGAGCGCCACGGCGCTCATCGCCAGCTCGTTCGTCTCGCAGAACCTGATCGGGCTGGCGACGGCTCTCGCGATCATGCTCGGCGCCGACGTCGGCACCGCGCTCATGGCGCAGATCTTCTCGCTCGACCTGCGCTGGCTCTCGCCGCTGCTCATCACCTTCGGCGTGATCTTCTTCCTCTCGCGTCGCAATTCCAGGATCGGGCAGCTCGGGCGCGTCGCCATCGGCCTGGGGCTGATCCTGCTCGCGCTGCAGCTGGTGATGCTCGCGACCAAGCCGATCACCGACGCGCAGGGCCTGAAGGTGGTCTTCTCGGCGCTGAGCGCCGATCCGATCGACATCCTCATCGGCGCCGCATTCGCGGTGCTGTGCTGGTCGAGCCTCGCGGTGGTGCTGCTCGCGGCTACGCTCGCCGCCGCCAACGTGATCTCCGTGCCGCTGGCGCTCGCGATCGTCCTCGGGGCCAATCTCGGCAGCGGCCTCCTGGCGCTCCTCGTGAACGCGCGCCAGCCGGGAGCGGGACGGCGCGTCGCGTTCGGCAACCTCCTCTTCAAGGCCGTCGGCTGCCTCGCGTTCTGGCTGGTCCTTCCCCTGGCGCTCGAGCTCATCGCGCGGTTCGATTCCGACGCGCGCCGCCAGGTGCTGCACTTCCACGTCTTCTTCAACGTGGCGCTCGCGATCGCCTTCATCGGCTTTACCGGGCAGGTCGCGCGCCTCACGGAGCGCTGGCTTCCGGAGTCCCGGGATCATGTGCGGCAGACCGAGCCGCGCTTCCTCGACCCGGCGGCGATCACCACGCCGGCGCTGGCGCTCGCCAACGCCGCGCGCGAGACGCTGCGCATCGGCGACACCATCGAGCAGATGCTGAACGGCATGCTCGAGGTGATCCGCTCCAACGACGCCGCCCGCGCGCAGGAGATCGTCAAGCTCGACGACGACGTGGACCGGCTCTACACGGCGGTGAAGCTTTATCTCACGCAGATCAGCCGCGAGGCCCTCGACGAGAAGGACGCGCGCCGCTGGGCCGAGATCATCTCGCTCACGATCAACCTCGAGCACGTGGGAGATCTCCTCGAGCGGATCCTCCATGACCTGCAGACCAAGAAGATCGCGCAGGGGCTCAAGTTCTCCGATGCGGGCATGCGCGAGATCGGCGAGCTGCACGAGAAGCTGGTGACCAACCTGCGGCTCGGGCTCTCGGTGTTCCTCAACGGGGATCTGAAAAGCGCGCAGCAGCTGCTCACGGAGAAGGAACGCTTCCGCGACCTCGAGCGGGCCTACCACGATTCCCACCTCGAGCGCCTCGCGGGGCAGACCGTGCAGTCGATCGAGACGAGCTCGCTGCACCTGGACATCATCAGCGACATGCGGCGCATCAACTCGTTCTTCTGCTCGACCGCGTATCCGATCCTCGAGCAGGCCGGGCAGCTGCGCAAGAGCCGGCTGAGAGACGCGACCGCAATCCACCAGGCGCGGCCCGACCTCGCCGCCGATCTCGCGAGCCGCCTGAAGTAGCGCCATGGGCCTGCGCCTCCCCGATATCGAGAAGCTGTTCCGCGATCACGGGCATATCGCCTACAGCGGCGAGCCGGTAACGCAGCTCGAGCATGCGCTGCAGACCGCGCAGCGCGCGGAGCGCGAGGGCGCGGGCGACGAGCTCGTGACCGCGGCCCTCCTGCACGACCTCGGCCACTTGCTCAACCTCCAGGGCGAGTCGCCCACCGCGCGCGGCATCGACGACCAGCACCAGTACTTCGCGATTCCCTTCATCCGGCCGCTGTTTCCCCCGGCTGTGGTCGAGGCGATCCGCCTGCACGTGGACGCCAAGCGGGCGCTGTGCGCCCTCGAGCCCGAATACTACGAGGCGCTCTCCGAGGATTCCAGGCGCAGCCTCACGCTGCAGGGCGGGATCTTCACGCGCTCCGAGGTCGACGCGTTCCTCGCCAAGCCGCACGCCGCGGAGGCGATTCGCGTGCGCCGCTGGGACGACGCCGCCAAGCTCGCCGGAGAAGCCACTCCGCCGATCGGGCATTATCTGGAAATCGCATCCGCATGCGCCCTCGCCCCATGAAGAGACCCCGCAACGAGACCAAAGACGCCCGCGCCATCGTCGAAATGCTGCGCAAATCGACCATCGGCAAGGTGAAGGTCGCCGTCTCCGACATCGACGGCATCCTGCGCGGCAAGTACATCCACCGCGACAAGTTCTTCTCCGCGGTCGACAACGGCTTCGGCTTCTGCGACGTGGTGTTCGGCTGGGACTCGCAGGACCATTGCTACGACAACACCAAGCTGACCGGCTGGCATCACGGATTCCCGGACGCCATCGCGCGCCTGGACCTCAATACCTACCGGACGGTGCCGTGGGACAACAACGTGCCGTTCTTCCTCGGCAACTTCGTGACCGGCGACGGCAAGCCGCACCCGATCTGCCCGCGCCAGGTGCTGAAGCGCGTGCTGAAGCGCGCCGAGAAGATGGGCTACATGGCGATGGTGGGCGCCGAGTTCGAGTTCTTCAATTTTTCCGAGACGCCGCACACCTGGGCGGAGAAGAAGGGGCTCGCTCCCACGCCGATCAGCCCGGGCATGTTCGGCTACTCGCTGCTGCGCGCGAACCTCAATCGCGACTACTTCAACGCGCTGATGGACGAGATGGCGCTCTTCAACGTGCCGATCGAGGGCCTGCACACCGAGACCGGGCCCGGCGTGTACGAAGCGGCGATTCTTTTCTCCGAGGCGCTCGAGGCCGCCGACCGCGCGATCCTCTTCAAGACGGGCGCCAAGGAGATCGGCGCGCGCTACGGGATCATGCCGAGCTTCATGGCGAAGTGGAGCGCGCAATACCCGGGATGCTCGGGACACCTGCACCAGAGCCTCAACGACGGCTCGAAGAAGAATGTCTTCCACGATGCGCGCGGGCGCCGCGGCGGGATGTCGAAGATCTTCGAGAGCTATCTCGCGGGACAGGTCGGAGCCCTCATGGGGATGGCGCCGATGTACTGGCCCACGATCAACTCATACAAGCGCCTCGTCGACGGCTTCTGGGCGCCGGTGAAGCCCACCTGGGCGGTGGACAACCGCACCGCGTCGTTCCGCGTCATCGTGGGATCGGCCAAGTCCACGCGCCTGGAGACGCGCTGTCCGGGCGCGGACATGAATCCATACCTCGCCACGGCCGCGGTCCTCGCCGCGGGGCTGAACGGCATCGAGAAGGGACTGAAGCTCACCGCCAAGCCCATCACCGGCACCAACCAGGGCGCGGAGAACATTCCGCGCGCCCCGCGCACGCTGATCGAGACCACGCGCATCTTCCGCGACTCGAAGGTCGCGCGCGACTGGTTCGGCGACGACTTCGTCGACCACTTCGCCGCCACCCGCGAATGGGAATGGCGCCAATGGCTCGATGCCGTCACCGACTGGGAACTCAAGCGCTACTTCGAAATCATCTGACCCGTTATGGAGTGATGCGGCGAACGGCGTTTATCTGCGGATTCAAAGCACTTTGCATACACCAGTCATCCACTGACGAAAGCATGATCAGCAAGTTCTCCTTCCCTACCACCATCCATTTCGGCCCCGGCGCGCGCCGCCTGGTGGCGGATCATTTGCGCGAGCAGGGCGTGAAGCGCCCGCTGATCGTGACCGACAAGGGGCTCGCGGCGCTGCCGATCCTGAAGGACTTCGGCGCGGGGCTGGCGGGGCTCGCGGTGCAGGTCTATGCCGGCGTCTACGGCAATCCCACGAAGCAGCAGGTCACCGACGGGGTGAGGGCTTTCAAGGCGCACAACGCCGATGCCGTCATCGGATTCGGCGGCGGTGCGGCGTTGGACGTCGCGAAGGCCGTGGGCCTCATGGCGGTGCACGAGGGCGATGTCCTCGAATACGCATGGGATCACCCGAACGTGCGTCCCATCACCAAGCCGCTGCCGTACTTCATCGCGCTCCCGACCACCAGCGGCACGGGAAGCGAGGTCGGCCGCTCCTCGGTGATCTCGCACGACCAGACGCACGTGAAGAAGATCATCTTCAGTCCGGTGCTGCTCGCCAAAGCCGTGTTCGCGGACCCGGAGCTGACCCTCGACCTTCCGGCCGGCGTCACGGCCGCCACCGGCATGGACGCCCTTACCCACAACGTCGAGAGCTACCTCTCGCCCGCCTACCACCCGCTCTGCGACGGCATTGCGCTCGAGGGCGCGCGCATCGCCGCGCACGTGCGCGCATGCGCTCGGCACCGTGGTCGACATGCACCACGGGTTGGCCAACGGCATCATGATCGACCACGTGATGCGCTTCAACCTCGACGCGGCGGATCGAAAAATGGCCGAGCTCGCGCGCGTCTGCGGCGCGGGCGGCACCGCGGAATCGTTCGTCGATTGGCTGGTCGCGTTGAAGTCGCGCATCGGCATCCCCGCCCGGCTCGGCGGCAAGGGCGTGACCGCGAAGCACATCGCGCGGCTGGTCGAGATCGCGGTGAATGACACCTGCCACCAGACCAATCCCAAGCCCGTGTCGGCGGCGGATTTCGAGCGCATCTTCACCCAGGCGCTGTAGCCGATGGCGAGATTCGGCGCGAAGGGATGAAATACACCCTCTTCACCGGCATGGCTGGACACCGCGCAGCGCATCTACCTTCTCACCGGCGAGCACAGCCCCTGTGGGTGGCGACGGCCAGGAGCATCCTCGCCAACCACCACACTTACACCGTCCTCAACTTCGCGGCGTGCGCGGATCTCGACCGCGAGTTCGCGCAGTTCCTGAAGAAGGAAGTGAAGGGGTACGAATGTAGGTGAGGGGTTTGACAGGGCAGGAGCAAGCGGAGCAATCTCGCAATCCGCTTTGCGCCACTCTTCCCGGAGCCTCCCATGCCCGCCCTGCTCCTCAACGGCAAGTCCGTCAACGTCGATGCCGCCCCCGATACGCCGCTGCTGTGGGTGCTGCGCGACCACCTCAAGATGACCGGCACCAAGTTCGGCTGCGGAGCGTCGCTGTGCGGCGCCTGCACCGTGCACGTGGACGGCGTTCCCACGCGCTCGTGCGTGACGCCGCTTTCCGCGGTCGCGGGCAGGAAGGTGACCTCGATCGAGGGAATTTCCGGCCGCGTCGCCGCCGCCGTGCAAACCGCGTGGGACCGCAACCAGGTGCCGCAATGCGGCTACTGCCAGTCGGGCCAGGTGATGGCGGCCGCAGCGCTTCTCGCGAGCAACGCCAAGCCGAGCGACCAGGAGATCGAGGAGGCGATGCGGGGCAACCTGTGCCGATGCGGCACCTACGGGCGCATTCGCGCGGCCATCAAGGATGCAGCGAAGAGACTGGAGGGATCCGCATGAACGCTATCGCCCCCGTCTCGCGTCGCCGGTTCCTCAAGGTCTCCGCCCTCGCCGGCGGCGGAATGATGATCGCGTTTCGCTTCGGTATTCCCGGTGAAGCGGCCGCCGCGGCCCCCGCCGTCAAGGAAAACGCGTGGGTCACCATCGATCCCAACGGCGAGATCGTGCTCACCTGCCACCGCAACGAGATGGGCCAGGACGTGCACACCTCGCTCACCATGCTGCTTGCCGAGGAGCTCGGAGTCGATCCGCGCCGCGTGAAAGTCGAGCAGGCGGGCGTGGATCCCATCTACATCAACAAGATGCTGGGCGGCCAGATCACGGGCGGGAGCACCAGCGTGCGCGATGGGTGGGAGCCGCTGCGCCAGGCCGGAGCGAGCGCGCGGATGATGCTGGTCGCCGCAGCCGCGGAGCTGTGGAAAGTCCCCGCCGCGGAGATCCGCGCCGAGAAGGGCGAGCTCACGCACGGCAAGCGCAAGGCTTCCTACGGTTCGCTCGCGGCGGCCGCGGCGAAGCAGGCGGTGCCCACGGACGTCCCGCTCAAGACCGCGGAGCAATTCACGGTCATCGGCAAGCCGCTGCCGCGCCTCGATGGAGCGGACAAGGCGCGCGGCAAGACCATCTTCGGCATGGATGTGAAGCAGCCGGGCATGCTCTACGCGGCCCTCGCGCAATGCCCCGTGATCGGCGGCAAGGTGGCGTCGTTCGATGGCGACGCGGTGTCCAGGCGCAATGGCGTGCGCAAGGTGATCAACATAGGCGAAGGCGTCGCCGTCGTTGCGGACCATTACTGGATCGCGCAATCGTCGCTTAAGGACTTGAACATCAAGTGGGACGAAGGCCCGGGCGCGAAGCTCGACACCGCGGCAATCTACGCCGCGCTCGATCGCGCCAGGGACAAGCCGGGATTCGCGGCGAAGACGAAGGGCGATGCGCCCGGAGGGCTCGCCAAGGCCGGCGTGGTCGAAGCGACCTACACGTGCCAGATGCTCTCGCACGCGACCATGGAGCCGCAGAACTGCACGGCGCGCGTATCGGCCGACGGCGTGGACGTGTGGGGAAGCATCCAGTTTCCGCAGGGCTCACTAGGCGCCGCGGCCGCTGCGGCGGGCGTGAAGCCCGAGCAGGTGCGCATCCACGTGCAATTCCTCGGCGGCGGCTTCGGCCGCCGGCTCGAGTACGACTTCGTCGCGCAAGTGGTCGCGATCGCCAAGCAGATGCCCGGCACGCCGGTGCAGCTCATCTGGACGCGTCCCGACGACATGGGCCACGACTTCTATCGCCCGCCCAGCCTGCACCTGCTGCGCGGAGCGGTCGAGAACGGGCGCGTCGCCGCGCTATCGACGAAGATCATCTCGCCGTCGATCACGGCAAGGGCCTTCCCGCCTTTCGTGAAAGACGGCAACGATCCCTTCATGAACGAGGGAATCGTGAACTTCACCTACGACATCCCCAACTACGAGATGCGCTCGGTGATCGAGGAAACCGGCGTGCGCGTGGGCTATTGGCGCTCGGTGAGCAATGCATTGAACGCCTTCGCGGTCGAAAGCTTCATCGACGAGCTGGCACTCGCCGCGAAGCAGGACCCGATCGCGTTTCGCGTCGCGATGCTCGGCAACATGCCGCGCCAGGCCGCGGTGCTGCAGCGCGCGGCGCGGGCCTCGGGCTACACCGCGACGCCGGCGAAGGGCCGGGCCTTCGGCGTCGCGTCGATGGAGTGCTATGACACGCACGTCGCGGTGATCGCCGAAGTCTCCGGCACCGCGGACAAGGTGAAGCTCGAGCGCCTCACCATCGCCGCGGACTGCGGCCTCGCGGTGCATCCCGATCAAGCGATCGCGCAACTCCAGGGCGGAATCGCGACCGGGCTTATCTCCACGCTGCGCAGCAAGATCACGTTCAAGAACGGGCGCGTGGAGCAGACCAACTTCCACGACTTCCAGATCCCGCGCATGACCGACGTTCCGCCGATCAAGGTCGAGCTGATGCAGACGGGCGGCAAACCCGGAGGACTCGGCGAAGTGGGTGTGCCGCTGGTCGCGCCGGCGGTGGCCAACGCGGTCTTCAATCTCACCGGCAAGCGCATCCGTGCGCTGCCGCTCGAGGATGGCGGGGTCACTTTTGCGTGAGGCGCCACTGATACTCGCGCCAGATGAGGTAGATCACAGCGAGATCGACGGCGGTGAGCAGCAGCAGCCAGATCGAGTGCGTGTGGGTGAACCGGTACATCTGGTACGCGATGAAGGCGACGAGAACCCAGATCGATGCCGTGTATACCCACAGACTTCGCCCCCACAGCAGGGCGGCGACGAGCACGACCTTGATGAGCCCGTGGACCACGAGGTACGCGCTCGCGAACGCCTGGGATCCCGTGGATAGCTGCTGCACGGCGTTGTTCAAATAGTTGGCGCCCCAGCTGGCGGGATCTTCCACGAGCTCCGGCGCTGTCAATGAAACCACGAGAGCCACGAGAACCTCTTTGGGAACGAACGGCAGGACCGCCCCCGCGATCGTTTCCGCGACACCCGCGACCCCCTTGATCCATATACTCGCGAGAAACAGCCGGTGGAATGCGGCGTGATGCTTGAGCACGTCCATGAAGATCAGGCTCTACGCGTGCGCGCGGCAATGCCCGGCGATGATCTCCGCGAGCTGCGGCAACAACGGCACCGGTAGGTCGTGGCCCATGCCGCGGACCGTCTCCAAGCGGGCGTCGCCGCCGCCTTCGCGAATCACGCGCGCCGTTTCCTCGCCGCAGGGCGGGCGGACGAGCGGGTCCTCGTCGCCGTGGATCACGAGCGTGGGCACCTTGATGCGGCGCACCGCCGCGGTCCGGTCCCCGCTCGCCGCGATCGCGATCAGCTGCCGCGCCACGCCCGCGGGATCGTAGGAGCGGCGCACGTGCCTTTCGCACAGGCTGCGCAGGTAGCCCTCCTCGGGCGGGTGCGTCTTGCTGCCGATGGCGCGCAGCACGTGCATGAGCCTGCGGGTCGCGCCCTCGATATCGCCGCGTTTCGCCGGCGGCTGCAGCAGCGCGCGGCGCGCCCGCGAGGTCGGCGGCGGCAGGCTGCGCTTTCCGGTGGTCGACATGATGGAAGTCAGGCTCGCGAGCTTCGCCGGAAAGGCCGCGGCGAGGTTCTGCGCGATCATTCCGCCCATCGAAGCGCCCACCACGTGCGCCCTTGGGATCGCCAGCCCATCGAGCAGCGCGGCGGTATCGCGCGCCATGTCGTCGACCAGGTACGGCGACTTGATCGGCAGGCGCAGCAGGTATTTGATCGTCGCGATCGTGATGTTCGGGGCGCCGAGCTGATCGAGGTGGGTGGAAAGTCCCACGTCGCGGTTGTCGAAGCGCACCACGCGAAAGCCCTTCGCCACGAGCATTTCGCAGAACGCGTCGGGCCACATGATCATCTGCATGCCGAGCCCCATCGCGAGGACGATGGCGGGATCGGCGGGATTACCGACGGATTCGTACTCCAGCGTGAGGCGGTCAGCCTGGATCGCGGGCACGGTACGGATCGCGGAAGAGCAGGCTGCGCCAGCCCTCGCGATGGAACGGTTGCCAGTGGCCCTCGCGCTGCGCGAGGCGATCGGCGATGGCGTACCACGCCAAGGGATTCACTCCCATGCCGATGTGGCTCGCGGTGACCTCGATGCTCTCCGCCTCGCGCTCCGGCTCCTGGACGCAGCACGGCCACGCCACGATGCCGTCGCTGCGGCTGAAGAGCGCGGTCGTGGGAACCGGAGGCGTTTCGCGCACGCGCTCGATCGCGTCGAGATCGTCGAGCGAATGCCCGCTCGCCAATTCATAGATGCGCCATGCGTTGTTCGCGCGCGGATTGCCGGTAAAGGGCGTGGCGAGGGTGATCACGCAGCGCACATCGTCGGGCGCCAGCTTCGCGATCTCGCGCGCGTAGACCCCGCCCAGGCTCCAGCCGATGAGGCTCACCTTGCGACCCGACGCGCGCCGGACCTCCCGCACGCGCTCGAGGCTTCGCTCGAGCACTCCGCCGCGCGGGCCCAAGTTGAAGCGCAGCTGCCAGCCGTTCGGGCTGTAGCCACGCTCCGCGAGGAACGCGCGCAGCGCAAGCGTGCTCAGGTCCGAGGCGGCCAGTCCGGGAAACACCACCACCGCATGGCCGTCGCCGCGCGGGGCGCCGCGCAGCAGCGGAAAGGACGCGAGCGTCGCGCCCAGCTCCCAGGGCGCCCGCCCTTCGAGGGCGAGCAGGAATGCTCCGGGGGCTTTCAGCGATTGCGCGCGATTCATCGGCTCTGGGTGCTCTTCAGCAACTCGTTGTGAGCACTTTTAAGGTGCTTTGCGAACAAGCGCAAGTCCGGCATCGCCCTCTTGCACGCCACCAGCCCGTAATCGAGCGAGCCGTTGTAGCTCACGATCGTGATGTTGAGGGCCAGCCCGTGCGTCACGATCGAGACCGGGTAATAGGCTTTCAACTCGCCCCCGGCGAGATACAGCGGCATCTGCGGCCCGGGGACGTTGGAGATCGCGACGTTGGCGACGACGGGAATGCGATCGCTGGCGGCCGCCTTGCGGAAGAGCGGAGTGATCGCGCCCAGGAGCCAGGGGATTCCGACGGAAGGCATATCGGTGGGGATCACGCCCTTCAAGCCGCCCGCGAGTCCCTTGGCGCGCGTGCTCGCGGCGACGATGGCCGCGATGCGCTTCGCGGGATCGGCGATGTGAGTGGCCAGGGCGACGAGCATCATCGAGGCCTGGTTGTCCGGGGTCGTGTCGCCGGGCGCGCGCAGGCTCAACGGCACGGCCGCGACCATCGTCTTGCCGAGCGCCGCCTTGTCCTTGGCGAAGATCTTGCGCAGCGCCCCGGCACACGTTGCGAGAACCACGTCGTTCAGCTTCGCCTCGTAGTGACGCGCGATCGTCTTGGCTTCGGCGAGCGGGATCTGCACGGCGACGAAGACGCGCTCGGGACCGATCGCCGCATTGAGCCGGGTGCGAGGTCCCAGGGCCGCGCTGCGCCCTTTGAGCTGCGCCGGCGAGAGTGCCACGGCGCCGGTCAGGCCCGCGGCTTTCGCCGCCCCGGGCACCGCTTTCAGAATCCTTCCGTATTGCGCGACCGTATTGCGAAGGGCGGCTCCCAGCATCTTCAGCGTCGAAGGCCGCATCGCCGGCACGCTCGTCGCCTTGGCCCGCGGCACCGCGCGCGGCTTGCGCTGGACATCGAGAAGGGCCTGTGCAACCGCGATGCCGCCCTGGCCATCGAGCGCGGCGTGATGAATCTTGGCGTAGAAGCCGATCTGCCCGCTCTTCAATCCGTCGATCACCGTGAACTGCCAAAGCGGGCGATCGCGATCGAGCCTTGTGGAGTGCAGGTCCGCGACCGCCGACTCGAGTTGCGCGGGGGTGCCGGGCGCGGGAAGCGTGAGGGACTTGATGTGGTAATCGAGCTCGACGCTCTCGGCATCCAGCCAGACCGGGTTGGCAATGCCCAGCGGCATGACTTCCAGGACGCGTGAGAACACGGGTGCCACATGCATGCGCTTCGCGACGTGGGTGCGAATCGCCTCATAGGCGCTCTTCTTTCCCGCGGGCTTCTCGAGCAGCATCAGGCTGCCCACGTGCATCGGGGTATCGGGCGTCTCGAGGTGCAGGAACAGGGCGTCCAGCGCGCTGAGATGCTTCATGGTGCCGCCATTGTGCCGGAAGCGATATAGTTAATCCCATGGAACCCCTGAAAATCGGCGTTTCGGCCCGCTTGCTCTACCCGGACCCGGCGCGCGCATTCCTGCCGACGAAGTCCGTACAGTACCTCGAGCAATCGGTGGCGAACTGGGTGATGTCGGGCGAAGTGCTCGCGTTCATGATCCCGGAGATGAGCCTCGCAACGCCGCACGCGCCCAAGTCGCTCAAGATCAAGCACTACGTCGATTCGCTCGACGGCCTTCTTCTGCAGGGTGGGGCCGACGTCTCGCCCAAGAGCTACGGCGAAACGCCCATCAACCCGCTGTGGACCGGCGACGACGTGCGCGACGCCTACGAGATCGAGCTCTTCCAGGAGTTCGTCACGCAGGGCAAGCCCGTCTTCGGCATCTGCCGCGGCCACCAGGTGATCAACGTGGCGCTGGGCGGCAAGCTCTACCAGGACATCGCCACGCAGTGTCCGGACAAGATCTCGCATCGCGACGAGGCGAAATACGAAAATCACTTCCACGAGATGCGCATCCTGCCGGGCACGTGGCTCGCGCGCGTCTACCCCGACGTGCAGGTGAAGCGCATCAACACGATCCACCACCAGGCCATCAAGGTGCTGGGCGAAGGGCTCGTGTCGGAGGCGGTGAGCGTACCCGACGGCATTGTCGAGGCGATCCGCTGGGAGGGCCACAGCTTCGTGGTGGGCGTGCAGTGGCATCCGGAGTTCATGGATCCCAACGACGCCTCGCTCATCGATAGCCGGCCGCTGCTGCGCGCCTTCCTCTCGGCCTGCGACCACCGCAAGCGAACCGGGCGCCCCGCCCCGGTCATGTCCGCTAAGGCGGCCTGACGACGCGGGCTGCCTGCTCGCCAAAGTCAGGCCGTCCCCGCGCAGGCGGGGACCCAATTAACCATGAGCAAACTAAAGGTCATCAACCCCGCGACCGGGGAGGTCGCGGCGTCCCTTCCCGCGGATGACGCGAAGAGCGTAAGGGCGAAATACGAGCGCGCTCGCGCAGCGCAGCCCGCGTGGGCGAAGGTCGCCTTGAAGAAACGCCTCGCGGCGATCGCGAAGTTTCGCGGCCTCGTGGTCGCCGACGCCGAGCACCTCGCCAAAGTGCTCACCACCGAGGTCGGCAAGCCCATCGCCCAGTCGCGCAACGAGCTGAAGGGGCTCTTGCCGCGCATCGATTTCTTTCTTGCCGAAACCGCGCGCACGCTCAAGCCCGAGAAGGTGTCGGTGGACGTGGCGAGCGCCATGGAAGAGAAGATCTCCCACGAGCCGCTCGGCGTGGTCGCCAATATTTCGGCGTGGAACTACCCGTGGTTCGTCGGCGCCAACGTGTTCGTCCCGGCGCTCCTCGCGGGCAACACGGTCCTCTACAAGCCCTCCGAATTCGCGGCGATGACGGGACTCGAGATCGCGCGGCTGCTGCGCGAGAGCGGCATTCCCGCCGACGCGTTCATCGCGCTCATCGGCGCGGGCGACGTGGGCGCGGCGCTGCTCAAGCAACCCGTCGACGGCGTCTTCTTCACCGGCTCTTACGGCACCGGGCGCCGGATCGCCGAGGCGGTGCGCGGCCGCATGATCAAGCTGCAGCTCGAGCTGGGCGGCAAGGATCCGGTGTACGTATGCGAGGACGTGGATATCGAAAAGGCCGCCGCGGGCATTGCCGATGGTGCCTTCTACAACACCGGACAGAGCTGCTGCTCGGTGGAGCGCATCTACGTGAACGAGAAGATCTTCGATCGCTTCGTCGACGCCTTCGTGGGCGAGGTGAAAGGTTTCAGGCGCGGCGACCCGGCCGACGAGCGCACCTATCTCGGCCCTCTTACCCGCGCGCCGCAATTGAAGGCGCTCGCGGCGCAGGTGAAGGACGCGCGCAAGAAGGGCGCACGCATCCTCTCCGGCGGCAATCGCGTCAAGGGAAAGGGGAACTGGTTCGAGCCCACCGTGCTCGTCGGCGTGAACCATTCGATGGACGTGATGCGCGAGGAAACCTTCGGGCCGGTGATCGGCGTCATGCCGGTGGCGGACGACGCCACGGCGGTCGAGCTGATGAACGACACCGAGTACGGGCTCACCGCCGGGGTCTACACCCCCGATCGCAAGCGCGCGGAGAAGATCCTCGCGCAGGTGAGGAGCGGCTCGGTCTATTGGAATTGCTGCGATCGCGTAAGCCCGCGCCTGCCGTGGTCGGGCGTGGGCCATTCCGGCATCGGCTTGACGCTGTCGACCTACGGCATCGAGACCTTCACGCGCCCGAAGGCCTGGCACCTGCGCGGACCCTGAGAAGAACGCCCTTCATGCGGGCGAAGTGGGTGCCTTCCCAGTAGACGCGCTCGCAGCCGGGGCAGCGCTTGAAGCGCTCGTACGCGCCGCGGACCTTTTCCGGCAACCGTTCAAGCACGGCTTCGCGGGGGACCTCCTCCAAGAGCGCGTTGCATTCCCGGCACCGCGTAAACGCTGCGATGCCGGATTCGAGCTGCAGGGCGCGCACCACTTCGGCGAGCTGGGCTTCGCTTTCCGTCGCGCGGACGAAATAGCCGCGCTCGACTTCCTTGCGCCTCAGCATGCCCTTGTCGCGCGTGAGGATCGTCCGGCCCTGCACGAGGGACAAGCGCACGATCTCGTCGTCGTCCCAGTCCTTGGCCCACAGCGTATCGAAGCCCGCCATGCGCAGGTGGCGGGCGAGCTTGCCCAGGTGCCCGTCGGCGACGAAGCGCGGGTCGCGGAGCGCGCGCGGGCGCAGCCGCGTGAGCGGCGAGATGTCGAGCGCCTCGAACATCGGGTAGACCGCGACGCGCTCGCCTCCGCGCAGCAGATGCGTGAAGTCCACCGAGCGCCCGTCGACGAGGACCAGGTCCACCTCGGTATGCGGCACGCCCACCGATTCGATCGCGTCCTTCACCGAGCGCGCGCGGTCGATCTCGACGGGAAAATCGCGCTTGCGCCGTTCCTCGGGAAGGAAGTCGTTCAGCTCCTCATAGAAGCGGAATTCGGCGTGGGAACGATCGGGCACAACTTGCCAAGATACTCCCGAAACGCCACGATGCGGCAAACCAACAGGAGAACGCATGGGCAACCCGCGCATCGGCTTCATCGGCATCGGGATGATGGGCCACGGAATGGCGAAGAACCTTCTCGCCAAGGGCTTTCCCCTCGCCTTCCTCGTCCACCGCGACCGTTCGCGCATCGCCGACCTCCTCGCCGCGGGAGCGAAGGAGGCGAAGACGCCGGCCGAGATCGCCAATGCGAGCGATATCGTGATCCTGTGCGTCACCGGCTCGCCGCAAGTCGAGGACAACGTGTTTCGCGCCGGCGGGCTCCTCGAGGCCGCGCGCGCGGGGCTCACCGTGGTCGACACATCCACCGCGGAGCCGGGCTCCACGGCAAAGATCCGCGAGGCGTTCGCGGCGAGGGGCGCGACGTACGTCGACGCCCCGCTCGCGCGCACGCCCAAGGAAGCCGAGGAAGGCCGGCTCAACACCATGGTCGGCGCGGACGATGCCGCTTTCGCGCGGCTGAAGCCGGTCTTCGCGGCGTACTGCGAGAACATCTTCCACGTCGGGCCGCCGGGCGCGGGGCACACCCTGAAGCTCGTCAATAACTTCATGGCGCTCACCATCGTGGCGAGCATCGGCGAGGCGTTCGCCGTGGCGGCCAAGGCCGGAGTCAGGCTGGAGAAGCTCTTCGAGGTCGTCTCGAAAGGGGCGCTCAACTCGCCCATCTTCCAGATGATGGGAGGGGGTGCGATCGCCGGCGACCTCACGCGCATGAAGTTCTCGATCGCCAACGCCGCCAAGGACCTGCGCTACTACACTCATCTCGCCGAGTCGCTTCCCATCGCGAGCTTTCTCGGCGAGGCGGTGCATCAGTCCTTCGAGCAGGCCGTAGCGCTCGGCTTCGGCGAGAGGCTGGTCCCCTCGATGATCGAGGCCCAGGAGAAGCTGAACGGCATGCAGATCGTGAAGCGCTAGATGGTCCTGACCGGCAAGACGGCGGTAGTCACGGGCGCCGCGGGAACGATGGGCAACGCGGTGGCGCGCGCGCTTCTCGAAGACGGCGCGCAGGTGGCGCTCGTGGACATCGACGCGATGCGCCTGGACGGCCTTACGCGGTTCCTGCGCGGCACCACGCTCGCCGTCCCGTGCGATGTCACGGACGCGAAGGCGGTCGCGGCCGCGCTGCAGAACATCGAGAAGCTGCTGGGGCCGGTCGATATCCTGGTGAACAACGCCGGGGTGCTCTCCAACGAGAAGGCCGAAGCGACCGACGACGCCGAGTGGCGCCGCGTGCTCGCGGTCAACCTCGACGGCGCGTTCTTCTGGGCGCGCGCGGTGCTGCCGGCGATGAAGAAGCGCGGCTGGGGCCGCATCATCAACGTGTGCGCGCTCGAGGCGAAGAGCGGCGGGCTTTCCGCGGGAGCCGCGTACGCGGCCTCCAAGGGCGGTCTCACCTCGCTCACCTTCTCGCTCGCGCGCGAGGCCGCGGAGCACGGCGTCACCGTGAACGGGGTTTCCCCCGCCTACGTGAAGACGCCGATGGTGACCGAGCAGCTCACCGAGGCGCAGCGCCGGCAGCTCCTCACGGCGATTCCGGTCGGCCGGTTCTGCGAGCCCGAGGAATTCGCGCACGCCGTGCGGTTTCTCGCCTCCCCGCTGGCGGGATTCATCACCGGAGAGATCCTCGACGTGAACGGCGGGCTGCACATGGACTGAAGTCCTACGGGGAAATCGGACTCGTCTCGGTGCGCGGCGCGCGGCAAGCCGGGATCATGGATGCATTGCTGACCGGAGAACTTCCATGAGCCTGCCTCGCTTCCCCAGCCTACGGCCGCACCAGGAGGGCAAAGCCGGTTACATCCTGCTGTGGCTGCTGGAGGTGTCGATCCCGATCCTGGTCCTCATTTTCCTGCTGCGCAATTACACCTGAGCGAATGCCCTTGTAGGAGAATTCCGACGGCCCTATCAGAGTCGTCGGGCATTTCCTTTCAGCGAGGCTGACAGACCCCTCGCATCCCCTCCGACCAAGATGTCGCCATTTGGCGCATCTCGGAGGATTCATGAAGCGAGCGATGCGGGTGGCGCTGGGCACGGGCGTGGTGATTTCGAGCGTCGCCGCCTTCGGGATCGGGGCCTCGAGCGTCCTGGCGCCACAACCCGCCCCCCTCACCCGCACCCAGTTCGCCGGCGCGCTCGCGGCCCTCGACGCGCAGCGCGAGAACGTGCTCGCGCGCTGCGAGGAGCGCCCGGCAGCCGATCGCGAGCTCTGCCGTGCCAAGGCGGCCGCCGGCGAGCTGGTCCGCACCGCGGACCTCGAGGCCGATTTCCGTCGCACGCAGGACGCGGCGCGCGGCGCGCAGCGCGCGCGTGTCGAGGCGCGCTATTTCATCGAACGCGCGAAATGCGGCTTGGCGGGTGGAGCGAAGCGCGATCGCTGCCTGATCTCAGCCCATGCGGCGCGCGGAAGCGCGCTCCTGGAGCTCGCCGCGGGTTACGACAACCGCTCGTAGGGCCGGCGGATTCCTAGCGCAGGACCGGGACGTCGATCCCGCGCACCCCCGCGCGCGAATGGTGCGCGCGCTCCTCGACGAGGAAGCGCAGCAGGTCTTCTTCCTCGAGCGGCGGGCGGCAGTAGTAGCCCTGGAACTCGTCGCAGCCTTCGGCGCGCAGCAGCTCGAACTGGTCCTTCGACTCCACTCCTTCCGCCACCACCGTCATCCGCAGGCTGTGCGCCATGGCGATCACCGCGCGCGTGATCGCCACGTCGTCGCCGTTGTGCGGCAGGTCGCGAACGAACGACCGGTCGACCTTGAGACGGTCGATCGGGAAGCGCTTGAGGTATCCGAGCGACGAATGCCCGGTGCCGAAATCGTCGATGGCGATGCGCACGCCCATGGCGCGCAGCGTCTCCATGATCTGGCCGGCGCGGTCGGGATCGCGCATCACCATGCTCTCGGTGATCTCGAGCTCGATGGTGCCGGGCGCCACGCCCGTCGCCTTGAGGATCGCGGCGATCTCGGTCACGAGGTCGCGCTCGTGGAACTGGGTCGCACAGAGGTTCACCGCGACCGGCAGCGGCATCCCCATCTCCTGCCAGACGCGCGCCCGCTCGCACGCCCGGTGCAGCGTCCAGTAACCGATCGGGATGATCACGCCGATCTCCTCGGCCAGCGGCACGAAGCGATCGGGAAGCAGCAGGCCCAGCTGCGGGTGGCGCCAGCGGATCAGCGCTTCGACACCGCTCACGCGGCCGCTGCCGAAGCCGATCTTCGGCTGGTAGAAGACTTCGATCTCGCCGCGATCGAGGGCGTGCCGCAAGCCCGCCTCGAGCGAAAGCCGCTCCTGAGACAGGGTGTTCAGCTCCGCGGCGTAGAAGCAGAAGCGATTGCGCCCCTGCTCCTTGGCGCGATACATCGCGATGTCGGCGTTCGACAAGAGCGTGGCCGCATCCTCACCGTCGCCGGGAAAGGTGCAGATGCCGAGGCTCGCGGACAGCGCCAGCTCCTGGCCGTCGACGGTAAACGTCGGCTCGAAGGACTCGAGGATCTTCTGCGCGATCTCGACCAGGTCGCCGTCGTCGTGCTGCTCCTCGAGGAGCAGCACGAACTCGTCGCCGCCCAGGCGCGCCACCATGTCGCTCGAGCGCACCGCCGCGGCAAGGCGGCGCGCGGCTTCCTGCAGCACCCGGTCGCCCACGCCGTGTCCCATCGTGTCGTTGATGTTCTTGAAGCGATCCAGGTCCATGAAGAGAAGCGCCAGCGAGCGGTCGTGGCGCTTCGCCTGCGCGATCGCGTGGTTGAGCGTCTCGTTGAAGAGCGCGCGGTTGGGCAACGCCGTGAGGGTGTCGTGCGTGGCCATCTTCTGGATCATCTCGAGCGCTTCGGAAAGCTCCTGGTTGGTCCGTCGCAGGCGCTGGCGCAGCTCACTGATCCTCCCGCCCACCATCGCGAAGCACGGCAGCACCAGCACCAGCAGCGTCCACTGGAAGGCTTCCTTCGGGACGTTCACCACCTCGGGCTTGAGCCACATGAGGAGGTTGATCACGAGCGCGTAGGCCGCGATCACGATTCCGGCGGCGTTGAGGAATTCGCGCGTGGTGAAGCGGAAAGCGCCGAACGCCAGCACCAGCAGGCACATCATGAGCGCCAGGCCGCGATCGAGGTCCGCGTGATAGACGATGTACATGAGGACCACGGTCGCGGCGACGGTCTGCAGCCACGTGAGGCTGGGATCCTTGAAGCGCTCGTTGAGATTGGTGCGGAAGAGCAGGTACAGGCCCGCGTTGACCGCGAGCATGGCCGCGATGGCCACGCTCACCGCTTGCAGCGGAATGAAGCCGAGCCAGTTGGCGAACGCGAGGAGCGGAATGCACACGCCGTACGCCGCGGCGGCCATGAGAAAACGGCGCAGGCGAACCGCCTGCTTGCTGTTCCCCAGATGGAGGGTTGCTGCGGTCATCGCCGCCTCTGTTTTGAGTATCGGCGGATTATCGCGGCACAAGCCTCCACGACAGCGTGAACTAAGTCACAGTTTCCGTGGCAGGCGCCCTTACGCCTGTAACCGTCGCCTTCCGCTCAAGGCGTGCAGCATCCCGAGGGCGCAGGTGAAGACGATCACCGCTCCCGCCTGGTGGACCGCGGCGAGCGCAACGGGCACGCGCAGCAGCAAGGTGGCGATGCCCGCCGCGATCTGCAGCGCCGCCGCCGCGAGCAGCGCATGGGACCACCGGCGGGTGCGCTCATCGACATTGCGGTCCGTATCCACGCGCCACCACAGGATCGCGACGAAGACCGCGATCACGAATGCCAGCGCGCGGTGGACGAACTGCACGGTCGCCATGTTGTTCACGAAGTTCATCCACCACGGGTCGACGAGCAGGATCTCCGCCGGGATCCAGTGCCCGTTCATCAGCGGAAACGTGTTGTACGCGAAGCCCGCGCGGATCGCCGCGACGAACGCTCCCGACAGCACCATCGCGAAGACGAGCAACGCGAGCGCGGCCGTGGCCGCGCGCGGGCCCCGCTTGGTGCGCGCCTCGGCCGGGATGAGCAGGTTCATCGCCAGCCAAAGCATCGATCCGTAGATGATGAAAGCAAGCCCCAGGTGCGCGGCGAGCCGCACCGAGCTCACGCGCGGATCGTCGATGAGGCCGCTCTTCACCATGTACCAGCCCAGCGCGCCCTGCACGCCGCCAAGCGCGAGGATGCCGCCGAGCTTCCATGCGAGCGATCGCTCGAGCCTGCGGCGCCAGAGAAAGTAGACGAAGGGCGCGAGAAAGACGATCCCCACGACGCGACCGAGGAGGCGGTGCGCATACTCCCACCAGAAGATGCTCTTGAAGCCGGCGAGCTTCATGTCGTGGTTGCGCAGGCGGAATTCCGGCGTCGCGCGGTACTTTGCGAAGGTCTCTTCCCATTGCGCGTCGTCCAGCGGAGGAATCGTTCCGACGATGGGCTGCCATTCGACGATCGACAGCCCCGAGTGGGTGAGGCGCGTGACGCCGCCCACCACCACCATCGCGAAAACGAGCGCGCAGCACGCGAGCAGCCACACCGCGACAGCGCGGTGCGACGGCTCGATGTGGATGTACTGGCTCATGGTCCGAGGCCGGCATTGTGCCTGACCCCGGACGGGCGCGGCTTACGCGGCCTTGCGATACCCCTTGCGGGCCCTGTCGAGCTGCTCGGCGGCGAACTCCCAGTTGAGCAGCCGGTCGATCACCGCCTCGACGAACTCGGGGCGGCGATTCTCGTAATCGAGATAGTACGCATGCTCCCAGACGTCGATCGCGAGCAGCGGTGTCGCGCCCATCGTGATCGGAGTGGCGGCGTTGGAGGTGGCGAGGATCTCGAGCTTGTCCGAGCGAGACACCAGCCACGCCCAGCCGCTGCCGAAGCACTCCACGGCGGCCTTGGAGAATTGCTCGCGGAACCCGGCGTAACCGCCGAAGTCCTCGTCGATCTGCCTGGCGAGATTGCGCGGCGGCTCGCCGCCGCCGAGGCGCAGGCAATTCCAGAAAAACGCGTGGTTCCACGCCTGCGCGGCGTTGTTGAAGATCTTGCGGTTTTCCTCGCCTCCGACCGTCGAGGCGATGACGAGCTCGAGCGGCATGTCGGCGAAGCGCGTGCCGGCGGTGAGCTCGTTCAGGTTGCTCACGTACGCCTGGTGGTGCTTGCCGTAGTGCAGGCCGATCGTTCGCGCCGAGATCACCGGCGCGAGCGCGCCCTCATCCCACGGAAGCGGTGGCAGCGTGAATGGTCCCGAAGTCTTCTCCATGGCGAATTTTCTCCTCTACGCGAACGAAACGCTGCCCGACGGCGCCGGGCGGGCATTCGACACAATAGCCGCGCACGGCTTGCAGCCGGAAGCGGACGAGGGTCATTCGTCGAGTCGGTCGAGTCCCACACGCGCGGCTCCGGATGTAGGAGGTTTCCGACGCGCCTATCAGTGAAATTCGCAGGGGAAATTCCCTTCCGCCGACAGATCGCTCGCGGCGCGCGTCCGATCATTCCAACTGCGGCGAAGCTCGTTTTCTTGCCGTGCACTCGCTCACGCAGCAGACAACTTTCCATCCTACGGGATTGCCAAGGACGAGGCCGAGAAGCAGATCAGCGACTTCACGGACAAGTGCGAACGCAATCGGTGGGTCCAGTGACTGGAATCGCATAAGGAGATAAACGATGAGAATGACGACTCTTTACGCCGCCCTTGCTGGGGCCTTCCTGCTCGGTACGGCGGCACTTTCACCGGCCCAGACCAGCAATGCCCCGGCCGGCAGCGACATCAAGCACCCCATCGCGAACGCCTCGGTCGCGCTGAGCAAGGAGTACCGCTCCGAGCATGAGGCGATCGAGACCACCTACAAGGCCGATAAGGCCCAGTGCAAGTCCCTCACCGCCAATGCCAAGGACGTCTGCATCAAGGAAGCCAAGGGCAAGGAGAAGGTCGCCATGGCCGAGCTCGAGGCGAAGCGCAAAGGCACGCCGGCTTCGCAGAACAACGTGCTGAAGGTCAAGGCCGAAGCCGCCTACGAGGTCGCGCAGGAGAAGTGCGACGACCTGAAGGGCGCCGACAAGAGCGCGTGCAAGAAGCAGGCGAAAGCCGACAAGGCGAAAGCGCTTGCCGAGATCAAAGCCGGCAATACCGTCGCCTCCTCGACGCCCGCGACGCCCGCGGCGCCCACGAAGAAGAACTAACGAGCAGCAAGGCAAGGCATGGGTACGATCACGCAAGGGCTGGCCTCCGGGCCAGCCCTGTGTGCTTCTCCCCGTAGGAATTGCCTGAGGGTCGATTCAGCAAATCCTCCCCCGCGCGTTCGCGCTCGCCGACAGATCGGCCTGGGCGCGAGAGCCATCATCGTGACAGATCCGGTGCACCTCGGCGGCTTCCGTCGCCGGCTTTCGCAACCGGTGAAGAAACGGGGAAGGACCATGCAACTGACGACACTCTATGCAAGCCTCGTTGGAGCCCTGGCGGTGAGCGCCACGGCTTTCGGCATCAGCACGGCGGTGGACTCGCCGCGTTCCCTCATGTCGCCCGTCGATTACGGCGCGGCGAAGAAGGTCATCGAGGCGGAGGCGCGTACGGCGCTCGAGGGTTGCCGTGACAGGAACGGGCGCGACAGGGATGTGTGCAAGGCCGAGGCGAGAGCCTCGGAGAGGGTCCGCAAGGCCGACCTCGAGGCGCAGTACCGCGGCACGGTCGCCGCGGCCACCGACGCCAAGTTTGCCCGCGCGAAGGCTCAGTTCGAAGTGGCGAAGGTGAAATGCGCCGACCAGCGCTCGGAAGACAAGGTCTCGTGCCTGCGTTCCGCGCGGGCAGTGAAGGCGAAGGCGCTCGCCGAGGCGAAGCTCGCTTCTACTTGAAGCTGTACTTGAACGTCACCCGGCTGGAGCGCAGTGACACGCTCTCGGGCGTCAGGCCCTCGATCGCGGGCATGAACGCGCGCGCCCCGCGGTAGACGACGCGCCCGGCCGTCAAGTCGTAGCACACGTCTCTCGCCGTGAATTCGCAGCCAGCGCCATTCGGCCCGCGGCGTTCCTGCTCTTCGAGGAGCAGCAGTTGGGGCAGTGGATCGCGGCCCGCGGCGAACGGCGCGTCGGACTTGGGCGCCACGCTCGCCGAAGGTGCCATGCTGGCCGAAGCCAGGGCCTTGGTGCGGAGCGAAAGCTCGACTCCGTCCGCGGCTTGCACCGCGAAAGCGAGCGAGGCCAGCACTGCCGTTGCGACGATCCGATACATCTTCTGCTCCAGTACGGCGGGCTCCAGAAAGCGCTCCACGCCGTATCTGCATCTTGGGCTTCCAGCCCCCTCGCCGCCATTCCCCGCGACGGTCGGCCGGGGGTACCCGATGACCGGCGGCTGTCTCCGTTTACCGACAAGAACGCTGTGATTTTGTTCACTTTTTCCCATGAAAACGCCACTGCGGTCAACTGAGTTGGACGCCCATTTATCCGCAATTTGCGGCGTTCGCCTGAACCCCTTGCCGGACGAGTCCGATAGGGGATTCAGAGGGGTGGTCAAGGAGGTTTCCTGCGCTCCGACAGATCGACGGACCCGCAATGGGGATGATGTCTCCAATAAGGAGATCCATCGCCAATGAGACTCGACAGCTTTTCCCACGCCCGGGCGTTGGCCCGCCAGTTCTTTCCGTCGTGGTCGCGCCAAGCCCGCGCCCGGTGGGTACTCGCCCGGATGCACGCCCAGCAGGCGAAGGTTCCCATCTCGGCCAGCTGGAGCCACGACACCCGCGCCTACTGGTTCCGGCGCACCACCCGCGCGTAGTACCCTAAAAGGGGTCAGGTCCCTTTTCGGGTCGAAAAGGGACCTGACCCCTTTTAGGGGGAGATCACCATGCAGGGTTTGATGATGGACACCCCTTTGCTGGTGTCCGACCTGATCCGCCACGCCGACCGCCACTATCACGATGCGGAGATCGTCTCGAAGCGCGTCGAGGGCGACCTGCACCGCTATACCTACCGCGACGCGCACACGCGCTCGCGACGGCTCGCGAATGCGTTGCGACGGCTCGGCTTGAGGCCCGGCGATCGCGTCGCCACCCTCGCCTGGAACACCCACCGCCATCTCGAGGTGTATTACGCCGTCGCCGGCAGCGGCATGGTGATGCACACCGTCAACCCGCGCCTTTTTCCCGAGCAGATCGCGTGGATCCTGAATGACGCCGAGGACACGGTGCTCTTCATCGATACCACGTTCCTGCCGCTGCTGCAGAAACTGGCGCCCTCCTGCAGGCACCTGAAGAGCGTGGTCGTGATGACCGGCCGCGCACACATGCCCGCCGACGCCGAGGCGCTCCTTTGCTACGAGGAGCTCGTCGCGGCCGAATCCGGCGATTTCGAGTGGCCGGTGCTGGACGAGAACACCGCCTGCGGCCTTTGCTACACGTCGGGCACGACCGGAAACCCCAAGGGCGCTCTCTACAGCAACCGCTCGACGGTGCTGCACGCGTACGGCTGCTGCATGCCGGATGCGATGGGACTGTCGTCGCGCGATTGCGCCCTGCCCGTGGTGCCGATGTTCCACGCCAACGCGTGGGGCCTGCCGTTCTCGGCGCCGCTGGTGGGCGCGAAGATCGTCTTTCCCGGCTGCTCCCTCGACGGCAAGTCGTTGCACGCGCTCTTCGAACAGGAGAAGGTGACCTTCTCCGCGGGCGTGCCGACCGTCTGGGCCGGCCTCATCCAGTACATGCGCGAAAACAAGCTGCGGCTCACGACGTTGAAGCGCACCATCATCGGCGGAGCGGCTTGCCCGCCGGCGATGATCCGCGCGCTCGAGGACGAGTTCGGCATCGAGGTGAATCACGCGTGGGGCATGACCGAGCTCTCGCCGCTGGGCAGCGTCTGCAAGCTGCGGGAAAAGCACGGCGCCCTCGATCCCGAGGAGCAGCGCAGGATTCGCGAGAAGCAGGGCCACGTCGTATTCGGTGTCGACTGGAAGATCGTCGACGGCAACGGCGACGAGCTGCCGTGGGACGGCAAGGCCTTCGGCGACCTGCTGGTGCGCGGGCCCTGGGTGATCCGCGACTACTACAAGAGCACGAAGAGCCCGCTCGTCGACGGCTGGTTCCCGACCGGCGACGTGGCGACCATCGATCCCGACGGCTACCTCAAGATCACCGACCGCAGCAAGGACGTGGTCAAGTCCGGCGGCGAATGGATCAGCTCGATCGCGCTCGAGAACCTGGCGATGGCGCATCCCGCGGTGCTCGAGGCCGCGGTGATCGCGTGCAGCCATCCCAAGTGGGACGAGAGGCCGCTGCTCATCGTCGTGAAGAAGCCCAACCAGCAGCTCACGCGCGAGCAGCTGCTCGCCTTCTACGAAGGCAAGGTCGCGAAGTGGTGGATTCCCGACGACGTGGTCTTCGTCGACGAGCTGCCGCATACCGCGACCGGCAAGCTCATGAAGACCACGCTGCGCGAGCGCTTCGCCAACCATCCGCTGCCGACCGCCAAGGCCGGCAGCCCGGTGCCGTCCTAGACGCGTTCCTGCAGCGCGGGCGGTCCGCTCGCCTTCACACGGAAGATCCGCGGCGTCACCCCGACGCGCTTGTGGAACACGCCGGTGAAGTGCGCCTGCGTCTGGTATCCCACGCTCGTCGCCACCCGGCGCAGCGGAAGATCGCTCGCCGAGAGCAGCTGCTTGGCGCGCTCCATGCGGACGCGGGTGATGTACTCGTGCGGCGGGTCGCCCATGGCCTCCTTGAACATGCGCGCGAAATGGAACTGGCTCATGCGCACTTCGGAGGCGAGGTCGCGGATGCCGATCGGTTCGGTGATGCGCTCCTCGATGAAGCACAGCACCTGCTGCAGCTTGTGCGGCGCGAGCCCGCGCCGTTGCCAGTCCGCCATCGGCGCGGGGGAGCTGCCGCCGGGAATTACAGGTTCGGTATGCAAAGTTGTCCTTTCCTGAGGCCGCGGTAGGAACCCATTACCGGTTCTTGCGGGCTTCGTCTCACACCTGCACAGGCCGTGCCAGTTTCAGGAAGCCCCTCTCCCGCAGGAGAGGGGTTGGACCTCAACCCTTCAGACAGGTGCTCATGAACGCGCGGCGCTCGTCGCCGTGCAGGTCCTTGAGGCCCGCCGCCTCGTTGCAGCTCTTCATGCGGTTCTGGGGGTTCCCCTCCGCGGAAGTGGGGTGGTTCGCGTCCTTCTTGTGCGCGCCCTCGGCACCGTCGTGGCGCTTCAGGCACTCGCTCATGAAGTGGTGGTGCTCTTCGACCTTCAGGCCCTTCGACTCGTGGGCGCAGGCGGCGAACCGGCTCTGCTGGGACGACGGCTTGTGCTCGCCCTCGTTGGCAAGCGACGGCGCGACGGCGAAGGCTGAGAGAGCGGCGAATACGACGATACAAAGAGTCTTGGCTTTCACGGGATCCTCATCGTTTCAGTTGGTGGAATCGGGACGACGCAATGCGACACGCACCGTCCAGCCACGCCATGAGACCCGCCCGCGTAACGCCGGGCCATCGAGAATCCGAAAAAAAAATGCCGTGTTTCAGCAGTAAGAACCGCCTAGGACAACACCCTACGTCGGGCCACCGCGACCGCCTATCCCCGGAATCGGTGAATGTCGCGTGTGCGATTGAGACATTTCCCATAGTGCGCGCGGGCCCGCGCGTGGAAACTGGGAACACTTGCTCAGGCGTAACACTTCACCCCTGAAGGAGGTGCAAAGTGAAACGGTTGGTGAATACAGAGATGCTCCGGCGCGAAAACGTCGTGCACACCGGAACCGGTGGGCGCAGCGAGGAAAATGCGGGACTCGGCTTCAAGCCCGCCTTCCTCGATTTCGCGACGCAAATCATCTACCCGTCGCGCTTCGCAGACGGCCGCCTGGCGCCCTTCCACCTGCTCGACGGCCTGCCCGAAGAAGTGGTGATCGATCGCACTCCCAACGGCCGCGTCATCGCCGCGAAGGCAACGCTGATCTCCGGCTTCGTGCGCAACGGCTTCTTCTACACGCGCACCGCCGCGGCGCGCGCCGCAGCCGAGTGGGCCGTCTGATACCGGCCCTCTAGTCGCCTCCGACAAAAGGCCTGTCTCGCGACAGGCCTTTTTGATTTAATCTCGGCGTTCGATCGCGACAGGAGGCCCCTTCATGAGCATGCTCTCCCCGGAAGACCTCGCGCGGCTAAGCCAGGCCGAGTCCCTCTTTCCCTCCCCCATTCCGGTGCAGCCGGTGTCGAGCGACGAATTCATGCCCGGCCCGCAATCGCCGCGGCAACGCGAATTCGAATCCCGCGTGAAGGAAATGGGCGCGCGCATGGCGAAACGCCTGGGAATGAGCCGCAGGCGCTTTTTCCAGAGCGCGGCCGGCATGGCGGCGGCGTTCGTCGCGATGAACGACACCTACGGACCGCTCTACGGCGTCTCGCGCGCCGAGGCCGCGGAGCCGGAGCGCGCCGATGCGCGGGCGAAATCTCTCGCCGGACAATTCATCATGGACATGCACACGCACTTCCTGCGCCCGGGCACGAAGATCCAGACCTTCGTGAACCAGAGGAATGCCGTGGGCAAGGCAGGATGGAACAAGGCGCTGGCGGACAAGGAGCAGACCATCGACGACCTGATGTTCCAGAATTACCTGAAGGAGATCTACCTCGACAGCGACACCAAAGTCGCGTGCATCAGCGGTGCGCCCTCCGAAGTGCTCGAGGACTGGTTCCTCACCAACGAGATGAAGGCGGTCGCGAGAGCCGACGTGAACGGGCTCGCAAAGAGCAAGCGGATGTTCTCGCACGCGATCTTCACGCCGGGTTACGACGGCTGGATGGAGCAGATCGACCACGCGATCGCCGACTTGAAGCCCGACTCGATGAAGGGCTACACCATCGGCGACAACACCCACAAGGACCTCTCGAAGCATCCGTGGCGCCTGGATGACGAGAAGCTCGTGTATCCCGCCTACGAGAAGTTCCTCAAGGCGGGCCTGCACAACGTCTGCATCCACAAGGGGCTGTTTCCGCCTTCAGTGGAGAAGCAGTTCCCGCATCTGCTCGAGTATTCGGATGTGCGCGACGTAGGCAAGGCGGCGAGGGACTGGCCGCAGATCAATTTCATCATCTATCACGGGGGCTATCGCTACGCGGGTGGCGGCAGGGCCGAAGACGCCTGGGCGCAGTTCGAGCAGACCGTGCGCATCGACTGGATCACCGACCTCTCCGAAGTCCCGGCGAAATATGGCGTGAAGAACGTCTACGCCGACGTGGGCCAGCTCTTCGCGCAGTCGACGATCACCGACCCGCGCGTCTCCGCGGTGATGATGGGACAGCTCATCCGCGGCCTGGGCGCCGATCATGTCTGCTGGGGCACCGATGCGATCTGGACCGGCTCGCCGCAATGGCAGATCGAGGCGCTGCGGCGCCTGGAGATTCCCGAAGACCTGCAGAAGAAATATGGCCTGAAGCCGCTCGGGCCTGCGGATGGTCCGGTGAAGACGGCGATCTTCGGCGGCAACAACGCGCGGCTCTACAACTTCAAGCCGCAGCAGCATGCCGCGCTCGAGAACGACTACATCGCGCACAGCAAGGCGCTGTACGAGAAGCACGGCCCCGAACGGACCAACCTCGCGTACGGCTACGCCCTGAGGGACTAGGGGTTACTCAGCGATACGGGCGATCGTCGCGATAACGGCGCTCGTCGACATCGGGACGATCGTCGTAGCGGCGGTCCTCGTAGCGGCGATCCTCGTAGCGGCGATCCTCGTAGGCGCGGGAGTCCTCGCGATAACGATAATCGTCGCGATAACGCGGCTCATAGCGGGGCTCGTAGCGCGGTTCATAGCGCTGGTATTGCGGCTCGTAGGCGGCGGAGCGATACGCGACCGGTGGCTCGTAGGCCGCGGAACGATAGACGACCGGAGGCGAGCGGTAGACCGGCGGCGGCGCGTAGTAGGTCGGACCCGGGGCGTAGTAGCTCCGCGGCGGCTCGTAGTACCGCGCCTGGGGCCGCTCGTAGTAGCGATGGCCGTAGGACGGCCGGTCGTAGTAGCACGGGCCGCCCCCCGTGATGGCGGAGCCGATGATCGCGCCCACGGCGGCGCCGGGAGCGTTGCCGATCACCGCACCGATCCCGCCGCCGATCAACATCCCGGGCACGGGGTCACAACCATGGGCGGAAGCCGGGGCGGCGAACGCAACGGCCACGGCGGCGGTCAGGGTGGCGATATACAGGGGTCTCTTCGACATCTCGATCTCCTCGGGGCAGTGCCTCGATTCAGGGTCTCAGGCCTATTTTGTATCCCATTGCGGCGGAAAGAAAAAGCCCTTTTACAAAATTAGCCCTGCAACGCATGGCCGCCAAGGCCGTTGACATCGCCTGCTACTGCGTTTGTCCTACAGGACTGAACGGCTTGCCGTTCACCGTGAACTGCCCGTCCCTGAACGCGAGCCTGCTGGAGAGGACGCCGTTCTCTCGCACCACATAGCCCAGGTTCACCAGCTCCGCCAGCTTGTCCTGGCGCGGCGCGTCGGTCATGAAGGTGACGACGATCGCCTCCGATACCTTGATCGTGGCGTCGGCCTGCACCTTCATGATGAGCCCGATGGGGTTTTGCACATCCGCCTCGTTGACGCCCACCAGCCTCGCCGAGCCGGTGATTCTCGTCTCCCCGTCCTTGCTGACGAAGCCGATGCGCTCGATCGCGAAGACCGGATCGCGCTGCAGGAGCGCCAGGCCATGGGTGGTCAACGCCTGCATCATCGCCGCCTGCATCAATCCCGCATTGGCCGCGGGGGAGCCGGGGGCGCTGCCGGCCATCGCGACCTGCTGCGCGTCGCGCATCGCCTTGCTCAGCTTGTCGAGGCTCGGCGCATGCATGTGCGAAGCGGAGAACGCGTACTCCGCGTCGGTCGCGTTGAAGGCGGTGCTGCGGACCTCCGCCGCCGTGACGCGCCCGACCATGTCGATGAACTCGGGCGTCTTGCTCGACACGTTGGAGCTCATTGCGACGTTCTTCACATCGAATTCCGGATTGCCGCCCTTCGCCACCGAGAGCGATCCGATCGTCATGTTCATCGTGCCAAGGTAAAGACTCTCGGTGCCCGCCATCCGGGCCTGGTTCATCCTCAGCGAAAGCGATTTCAGGTTCACGGTGCCGCCGTCCTTGCCGGTAAGCACCGCACCCGGCGCCGTGATTTCGCCGCTGTAGCTCGACATCTCCTTGGCGAACTGCACCGTGCCGGTGAGGCCCTGCCAGGCGAGGCCGCCCTCCCCCGAGCTGTAGGTGGCGGGCGCGCCCTTGATCTCGGTGCGGCCGTCGCCCGCGAGATCCACATTCGTCACGGCGGTGAGCGGCGCGGCGCCCCCGAATGCTTTGGCCAGCACGCTCGCCGTCGCATCGTCAAATACCAGCGAATGCTCGACGCGCGCGATGCCGAGGCCCGAAAAGCGCGGCAGCGGACCGTGGTAGATCACGTTGTGCACCGTGACCGTGGGCGCCTTGCCGTCCATGGCGGGGACCGGCGCCAGCTCGATCGTGATGTCCTGCGTGGAGCGCAGGAACCCGCGTTGATAGTCGTTGCTCGACACCTTGAGAAACGGGGAGGATTGCGCCACCTTTTGCGACCAGGCTAGCGCGGTGGCCTCCGCCTGCTTCGAATGATGGTAGGTCGCGCCGGCATAGGCGCCGATGAGCACGACGATGAGGCCCAGAAGCAGTTTGGTTTTCATTGATCGTTGGGGAACGTTTGGTTGTTCTGAGAGGGTGGCAAGCCTAACCCCTGCTTACGCGAATGTCGAACGGCGCCAGGCCGGCGCGATGCTCACTGAAGGTTCGCCAGGTCGATGAGAGCGGAGTCGTACTCGATGAAGTTCCGCGGGCACTCGTCTCGCGCTTTTTCGAGAAGCGCGCGGGTGTCGTTTCTCCGGCCGGCCGCGATGTATTGTTGCGCCAAGTAGAAGCCGGCTTCGCATTCCTGGCTCTTTCGCTTCCTCTCGTCGGGGCTCGCAGCCGCGGCGATGAGGGCTTCCCGATCGAGCCTGCCGAGCAGGTACAGCAGGATGGGCGTGGAATCCGTCCGAGCGAATGGCCGACAGCGTCGCGAAATCGTTCTCGGCCGCCTCGAAGCGGCCGGCGTGGAAAAGATAACGGCCCCGTCCCCGGAGCGCCTCCTGATGGCGGGGGTCGAGCTTCAAACTTTCGTCGAGCTCCTCGATCGCGCGCTTGTAATCGCCCTGCGCACGCCGCAGGCCGGCGCGATACACATACGATTGCGCGGTACGCATGCCGTTGGCGATCGCGGCGTCGGCGTCCGCGAGAGCGCCATCGTAATCCTTCAGCGCGGCGCGCGCGCCCGCCCGCGTTCTGAGAGCCGCCGCATTGTCGGGCTCGATTCGAAGCACCGCGTCGAGATCGGAGAGGGCTCCGTTGGCGTCTCTGTCGCGCAATCGCAGTGCCGCGCGGTTGAGGAGCGCCTTCGAATCGGCCGGGTTTTTCGCAATCGCCTGGTCATAGGCGGCAAGCGCCTCCTGCACGTCCTTGCCCATCAGGCGGTCGTCGCAATCGAGAGCGGGGGTCGCGGGGAATATCAGCCCGCCGGCATACGAGAAGTAGACCTTTCCCTGGCTGCGCGCGACAAACACGCGATGCGACCGCAGGAAGTCCGTGCCCAGGATCACGTCCGGAGGCCCCTTGCGGCCAAAATAGTCAAACTCCGAAAAAAACTCCGAGATGTACAGGCGCGGATCGTGGACCGTCTCTTCGCCGAGCGCCACGGTGTCGAACCTCGCCACCCAGTTGCGCACGAGGTCCGCTCCAATCCCGGCGGAGCACTGGGATGACACGACGCCCGGCGTTTCCGGAGTAATACCGACCTTCGCCGCGAGGGCAAGGGATACGACGGAACTCGCCGCACCGCTGTCCAGCATCGCGCGCCCCGCCCGGCCGTTGACCTTGATCGGCACCACGATCTTGCTCTCATCCTCCATCGGCACTTGCAGCGCGTTCTCGTCCCAATAGGCCAGGGAAACGCCCTTGCAGTCCAGCGGATGGAACAAGCGGATCGCACCCTTCGCGTAGTCGAACTCGACATCCACTCCCTTGAAGAAGTCGTCCCCGAGGATGAAGTCCACGCCCGGGATCGGGCGTTCGCCGCCCACGCGTACGCGCATCCCGTTGCGGACGGCCTCGGCGATGCGTATCTCCTCGATCCGCGTTGTGAAAGCGCGCGACTCGCCGCCGACGCCTGCCATCCACTCCGAAGTGCTTCGCGTGGAGAGGCCCAGCTTTTCCGCCGCCGCCTTCGTGACCATGCTCGCGTAAGCGCCGGTATCGAGGAGCACGCCGATTTTCTTGCCGTTGATCGAGCCCTCGATGATGGGCAGGCCACGCTGCAGGCGCACGGGCCATTCGGCGATCCGAACGAGCTTGCATTTGGGCGGATCGGCCGCGAGCGAAGGAAAGGCGAGAACGGCAAGCAGCACGGCGAGCGCGAGGAAGCAACGAGCAGGGCTAACGTTCATGGCGATTCAAGCGAGACCCGTCATTCGCGAGTCGCCCGTCAGCGCGCCCAGTGGATCGAGGCGTTGGTAAAGGGGATTGGCAGCGATCGATAGGGATTCATGTCCACCTGCAAACGCGAGAGCCGGTCGCGCGCATCGTACTGCAGTTGAATCCTGATCTCGTCGTCGCGATAGATGCTGCAGATCCTGTCTTTCACCGGAACCTTCGCGATCACGAGCGGCCCGTCTGCGCAACGCGCGAGGAAGCGCGGCTTGGCCTTGCGGCATTGGTCCACGGAGAGAACGACGTGCGCAACGGAGCGCTCGCGCCAGTAGGAGTCCGCCAGGACCGAGCTCCTGAGGGATTTGCCGTCCTGCTCCAGCCTCGCGGACTCCTGGTCGAACTCCGCCGTGCAAGCACCATCCGTGAAGAGAGGGGGCATGAGCGCGGTCCAGGCGATCGCGACGGGGATGAGGATCTTGACGAGCGGACTCACCCCCATAGCCTACTTGCCGCGGCCCCTGCGCAACCTACCCGGCTTGGTAGGATCGGCGCGGCATGCGGCGGCCTTACTCGTCGAGCTTGATCTGCCGTTCCTTGACGAGCCGCTTCATGCGTTCGATCTCGCTGCGGATCTGAGTCGCGAATTCGGCCGGTGAGTTCCCGACCGGGCGCGCCCCCACTTTCTCGAGCTGCGCGCGAAGCTCCGGCGCGGCCATGACTTTCTTCATGGCCTCCGTGAGCCGCGCCAGGACCTCGGGAGGCGTCTTGGCGGGCGCGAGGAGGCCATACCACGCCTCGTCGGTGAATCCCTTCATGCCCGCCTCCGCCATCGTCATGACGTCGTAACCCGGGATGCGATGGGGGGAGATCACGCCGATCGCCTTGAGCTTGCCGCTGTCGATGAAAGCCTTCGAGGAAGGGAATTGGTCGAAGAGGCTGTCCACCTGCCCGCCCATGACGTCCTGCATGGCGGGCCCCGAGCCCTTGTACGGAATGTGGACCATCTTCACGCCGGCCTCGGCCTGGAACGATTCTCCGAGCATGTGGTTGATGCTGCCGATGCCCGAGCTCGCGAAGGTGTACTTGCCGGGATTCGCCTTCAGGAGCTTGATGAACTCGGTGAGGTTTTTCGCGGGGAACGAAACATTGACGGTGAGCACGTTCGGCATGGACGCGATGTTCGTGATCGGCGCGAAGCTCTCCAACGAGTATTGCGGATTCGCGCGGGTCGCGCCATAGACGATCATCGTGCTCACGGTGGCGATGGCGAGCGTGTAGCCGTCGGGCGCCGCTTGCGCGACCTGCATGGTCCCCAGCGCGCCGGCCGCACCCCCGATGTTCTCCACGATGACGGTCTGGCCCAGCTCCTTGCGCATTTGCTCGGCCGTGAGCCGCGCGATGATGTCCGTGCTTCCGCCGGGGGAGAATGGCACGACCAGCTTGATCGTCCTCGTGGGGTAACCCTGGGCCCAGGCGCCTGCGATGAGGGCACAGGATGCAATGGCGGCGAGCGTTATTTTCCAACGATTCATGAACCCCTCCGTTTAAAAACGATACTCATATCCGACCAGGAGCTTCAGCGTACCGCGAGGTGTCGCTCCGTCAAATCCATGCAGGTATCCCAGTTCGTACCGGATGTCCTGCCGTTCACCAAGATCGAGCACCCCGAAGAATACCGGTCCGCCGAGGCGTTGGCGCGGCGATGCAATCCCGGCTTCGAGCGATCCGCCATAGACCTCAAGGCCGGGCTGGAATTCTTCGCTTAGCTGCCACCGGGTCTGCCACGCATAAGCGAGGCTGGTTTGGCGTCGCGAGTCCGTTCCGAACTCCTTGACGGCCACCACGTTCAATACGCTCACGGTTGGGCCGATTTCCTTTTGTAACAGCGGACCCAAGCGCAATGCGTTCGGCGATCCGCTTCGATGGCCACGCTCATACTCGACGAACAAGCCCAGATCCGCCCAATGCTCGCCGTGCTTTGTGAGCTGGAAGCGGTTCTCGAAAGTCAGCCCCTGAAAGGCCGCAGGCTCATCGGGTCCCGCCTGCCTGCCCCATTCGCCTTCGATCGCAGGCGACCACCAGTCGCTGACTCCAAATTCGAATTCGTGAACGACTCCGCGTCCAGGGGAGTTTGCCGGCTTGCTGTCGAATCCGCGCGCGATCTTCAAGTCGTACTCGAATTCATGAACATCGATGAGCGGCCCGCGGACTTCGAAATCGGTGGCGCCTGCACATGTAAAGAGGAAAGACATCGCTACGATTGCAAATGGTCGAATTCCTCCATGGTCGCGCGCCGTCATCAGTGCGTACTTGGCACATTTGTGGAAAGCTGGAGGTCGAATTGTCGCAGGTATTCCTCCATGCGAGCCCCGATGGATACTTGTGGATAGGAATGGGCGCGGCGCGATCGCGTCTCGTCCTCGTGGACATGCTGAACCGCCAATCGCGCGGCATCCAAGAGTGAGCGAGACTGGGTTAGCGCCTGCGTATAGAACATGCGAGAAAAACTGGTCATCTCAGACTTGTCACCGCAACCATAGGAAGTCACAGTGCTCGCGGATGCGGTGATGACAACAGTATTCTCATTGGCAAGGTCGGGTATGAAGCCGCCCGAATAGCATCCGGAAATGACTATGAATAGGTGACGAATTCCGGATCTCCGCAACATATTCGCCAGACGTTTCTTTCCGAGCCAATTCAGCTCTTGACTTGGATGCTTGAGAACAAGGTAGTGGTTGGCTGAGCCATGACTGGTCAAGTGCAAGAAAAGCAGGTCTTGGTCCCTGTCCATTCGCTCGGAAAGACGCTGAACAACGTACTCGAGCGAATTGATCGTGGCTTCAGGCCGCGGCAAGCCGCGGTTGTTGACGAGCGTCACGAGGCGTCCCGATGCCTGCAGGCGCTCCTCCAGTCGCTTCTGAACGATTCTTGCTTCGCGCTGAAAGACGTCTTCACTTCCGTCCCCGCCTACTACCACGGCGTACAAGTCTATGACACCTGGCCGCTGTGGCGCCAGCCGTTCAATCTGTCTCAAAACGCTTGCCGGCGGAACCGCGTCGCCATTCGATGGTGCGGCGGACGCGCTCGTCGATAGCGCAACGCAAGCAAAAAACACGGCGGACATCGCCTTTGCCGGGCGTCTCGCAGGGGGCATTTCGATCAGTGCCACTAGTCCGCTGATGATATGCGGTAGCTTTCGAAAGGGATATCCCGCACGGTACACCACCGTGGGCAGTCAGCCGCGGCGGAGACTGCTTCAAGGTTTCCCTTGGGAGGGCGCGATTACAAGCGTAACGCGCTCGTCGCGTGAACTCGAACGCACGCCATAGCGACGCGCTGCGGTATCCGTCAATAATCCCTCGGGACATCGCAAGGCTTCAGGGGAGGTCGCAAGGTGATATTTGACAATCTCAGCGTTCGCACGCGTCTCGTCGGCTTGCTGTTCTTCGTGAACGCGCTTCTCGTGGGCGCGGTCGCGTATGGGTGGTATTTCCTTTCGAAAGCCGACGAGCACCTGAGTCGCGTGATCGAGCTGCAGTCGCGCTTCACCAAGGTGTCAGAGCACGTCGATCGGGCGCAGATCGAATTCAAGATGGAGATGCTCCACTTCAAGAACCTGCTCCTGCGTGGAAAGGACGCGGAGATGATGGAGCGGCACGTCAAGGGTCGCGCGGAGTCGGCCCGCAAGATGGAGCGCGAGCTCGAGTCCGCGAAGGATCTTTCCGCCGGACTGGGAATATCGGCGGATTCGGTCGCGGGCCTCCTCGCGAAGCATCGAGAGCTCGGGAAAGTCTACGAGCGGGCGATCGCCGCGTACCGGGACGGTCAATCGCCGAATGCGATCGAAGCCTCTATGCGGGGCGATTTCTTCTCCACCAGCGACATGCTCGACCAGTTCTCGAGATCGATCGATGCGCAGGGCGAGCGCGTAGCGAGACAAATCGCCGATTCGTCGTCCACGGAAGTGCGGCAGCGGCAGATCGGTCTCCTCATGGTTACGCTGATGTCCGTAGCCGCAAGCATCCTCGCGGGATGGGCCATCGTGTCTGGCATCCTGCGGCCGTTGAACCGGGCAATGGAGGTGGCGCACGCGGTCGCGGCCGGCGATCTCACGACGCAAATCGAAGACCACGGCCGCAATGAACTGGGAGCACTGTTGCGATCGCTCAAGGAGATGAATGAGGCACTGACCCGGATCGTGAGCGTGATCCGCGCCGACGCCACGTCGCTCATGACAGCCTCGACGCAAATCGCGGCAGGCAACCAGGACCTGTCATCGCGCACCGAGGAGCAGGCTTCGAGCCTCGAAGAGACCGCCGCTTCGATCGAGGAGATGGCCGCGACGGTGAAGCAAAACGCCGAGCACTCGCGCAAGGCCCATGAGATTGCGACCTCCATGTCGCAGTCGGCGGAAGGCGCCCGCTCAACGGTCTCGCAGGTCATTCACACCATGGAGTCGATCCAGAAGAGCTCCGCTGTGGTCGCCGACGTCACGTCCCTTGTCGACTCGATCGCGTTCCAGACAAATATCCTCGCCTTGAATGCGGCGGTCGAAGCGGCTCGCGCCGGCGAGCAAGGGCGCGGCTTTGCCGTCGTCGCCGCCGAGGTGCGTAGCCTGGCGCAGCGATCCGCGCAGGCGGCCAAGGAGATCAGGAACCTCATGGCCGCTTCCACGCGTGAAATCGACAATGGCGCGAGGCTGGCCAATGGCGCCGGGGAAAGTATGGCGCAGGTCGTCGCGAGCGTGGAGCACGTCGCCGGGCTCGTAGCCGAGATCGCGGCAGCCACCCGCGCGCAAAGCGCCGGTATTACGCAGGTCAATCAGGCGGCCGCCAACCTCGAGAATGCAACGCAGCAGAATGCGGCGTTGGTCGAAGAATCGGCTTCAGCTTCCGAGAGCTTGTGCGAGCTGGCGCGCCGCATGACGGAGTCGGTGGCGACATTCACGGTGAACGATTTCGCGCAGCCCGTTCCTGCCTCAGCCAACCAGACTCACCCGAAGGCGCATGACAAGCCCGCGCTTTCTATTCGTACGGGCACCCGTTATCCATTAGCATAGTGGACTTGGATTGCCTATCGGTGAACAATCTTGTGTGCACCTGATCTAGCCACCTTGCCACCAACCTCCTCGGACTTCATATGAATGACAGAAATCTTGTGAGGGGCCTGTTCATCCTGGCGATTTCCCTGGCCTTTGGCCTGGGGTCGCTGCGTTACCAGATGGGCCAGTTCAGCCGCGCGGGGCCCGGCCTGTTTCCCCTGTTGGTGAGCTCTCTTCTGTTCCTGATTGGGCTGATCACGGTGGTGCGCTCGCGCTTCGTCGAACGCGTTCCCCTGAACTTCAACATGAAGAACATCGCCATCATCCTGGCGAGCCTGTGTGGATTTGCCGTGATCTCCGAGCATCTCAACATGATCGCAGGCATCGTGTTCATGGTGTTTTGCGCCTCGTTTGCCGGCACCTCGTCGTATTCCGTGATTCGCAACCTCAAGATCTCGGCCGGCCTGATTGCCATCGCCCTGGCGTTTCAAAAACTGCTTAACTTCAACCTGCCCCTCTATTGATGGACGTCCTGCACAACCTTGCGCTTGGTTTTGAGGTCGCACTGACTTCCATTCCCACAGGTGGCGCGCTCATCATGCTGGCGGGAATCTACTATGGCGCCCAATATGGCGACAGCGTGAGCGCCATCACGATGAAGATTCCGCACGCCAGCAGCATCGTGGCCTGCATCGATGGCTACCAGATGACGCTCAAGGGAAAGACCGGCCTGGCCCTTTTCACCGCGGGCATTTCCAGCTTCATCGGTGGCACGGTGGCCATTGTGGTGCTCTCGCTGCTGGCCCCGACTCTGGGCGAGGTGGCACTCTTGTTCGGGCCTGCCGATTACTGCGCCCTCATGCTGGTGGGGTTTGTGTGCGTGAGCTTTGTCACCACCGGCAGTCTGGTCAATGGCATGGCCATGTGCCTGATCGGCGTGTTGCTCGGGCAGATCGGCACTGATGTCAACAGCGGCGTGCAGCGCTTCAGCATGAATATGTCCTTCCTTGCTGAAGGCGTCGGCCTGGTGAGCATCGCCTTGGGGTGCTTCGGCATTGCCGAGATCACGAAAAACCTCGACAACCGCGACGAGCGCACGCCTTTCAACGGCAAGATCCATCTCATTCCTACGTGGCCGGAGTTCAAGCGCATCATTCCCAGCGCGTTGCGCGGCAGCGTGATCGGCTCCTTCCTGGGAATCCTGCCCGGCGGCGGTCCCGTGATCGCCCAGTTCGCCGCCTATGCCGTCGACAAGAAATTCAGCAAGTACAAGCACGAGATCGGCACCGGCGCCATCGAGGGAGTGGCCGGGCAGGCCGCCGCCGACGAAGCGGCCGCACGCACCAGCTTCATCCCGCTCATGAGCATCGGCATTCCCGAGAACGCGGTCATGGCCCTCATGATGGCCGCCTTCATCATCAAGGGCATCCAACCAGGACCCAACATGATCGCCGGTCACCCCGATTTGTTCTGGGGCCTGGTGGCCAGCATGTGGGTGGGCAACTGCTTCCTGATCACTCTCAACGTACCCTTGGTGCGCTACTGGTTGACGGTGTTCAAGATCCCATACAGCGTGCTGTTTCCGTCGATTCTTTTCTTCTGCTGCATCGGCACCTTCAGCGTCAACAACAACCTGGATGACATTTTCATCAC
>WNFI01255905.1_pt1 | contig 40845 bp, 43 predicted proteins | sample 5400471 | NCBI WGS metagenome assembly WNFI01 (sample SAMN13153348, study PRJNA577476) | soil metagenome | isolation source: 100 cm saprolite on Douglas fir-dominated hillslope | place: USA:California | collected 2013-09-17 | reverse complement strand
TAAAGGATCGGGATCTAAATAACCCGTTAATTTCTCCCGGTCTTTCATCTCTATATAACACTGAAAAATCGGAGAAACGAATTGGTAATTCCCGATATGATCTTCCACGGCTTGCGAAGATAACACAGTGTTGTGGACAATTCATTGGTTTGAGAAAAAAATCTTCTTCTGAGTAGTGAGAACGTACTTCAAACATGTCTTCTTTATACTTCTCGTAATGTCCTGAAACTTTAAAAAGCTCTGCGCGGTTCACGCTTGGCATCGCTGTTTCTCCATATCCAATTTTTTGATTAAGTTGACGGCTGTAGTCATAAACCAGGCTTCGAAGCATTGCTCCTTTGGGAGTATACAATGGTAGCCCGGCTCCAACGAGTTCTGAAAAAACAATAAGGTCAAGTTCTTTCGCTAATTTTTTGTGGTCTCTTTTCTTTGCTTCTTCGAGCATATGTAAATATTCATCAAGCTCTTGTTTGGTTGGAAATACCGTGCCATAGATCCTTGTGAGCATTACATTTTTTTCATTCCCCCGCCAATAGGCCCCGGCAACAGACAGAAGTTTAAAATGCTTTAGTTCTTTCTCCGGATGTTCGATATGGCCGCCTTTACAGAGATCCCAATACGTGCCGGATTTATAAAATGTGAGTTTTTGCCCGTCTTTTGCAAATTCTTCAATGAGTTCTTGTTTGTATGGATTGTCTTTATATTCTTTCAATGCGTCTTCTTTAGATAACACATGTTGTTCAAACCCTTTCCAACTTTTCCCTATTTCATGCATCTTTTGTTCAATTCTGGGGAAATCTTTTTCAGAAATCGGATTAGAGAATTCAAAATCAAAATAAAAGCCGTCTTCAATAGCAGGCCCAATAGTACGTTTCGTCTCAGGCCATATTTCCATAACTGCTGCTGCGAGGAGGTGTGCTGTAGAGTGGCGGAGATTTTGTAGATTATTGTTCATTGCGTGTATTGTAGCAAGGCTGGTGGAGTTTGTAAAATGGAAAAAGCATTAGTGATGGGTGAGTTTGGACAATAGTTGTTCATTCTTATCAACTTGTTTTTGAAGCTCGCTCATGTGATAGTTGCCGATAGTTCTTTCTTGCTCGGCAGTTTCATATTTACCGATCAAATCATCCATTTTTGTCATAATATCATCTCTGTATTGCAATGCACGATTATCAGATTCATCAAATCTTTTTCTATTTTCCTGTCTTAACTCTTTTATTCCTTTTTCAACATTTTCTATTCTTTCTTCTAATTTCAATTGCCCCTGCCATAATGCTTTTGTGTCGCGTTTTATATCTGCCAATTTAACATCCCGCTTTTTAAGTTCTTGTTTGAAAGTAGCTTCTGTTAGTAGTTGGTTATTTTGCTTCATATTCATTTTCTTTCTTTATAACTATTCGTTTTAGCCACGTTTCTCTTTCTTCTGAAGATTTATACAGAGATTGCCTATAAGATTTTGTATAAGTTGCTGTAAATAATCTTACCAGCAACTCAGTTTTAGCAAGTATATCATCGTAACATTCTTCCATTGTTTTTTCTAAAAGATCTTCGGGACTCATTGGCATATAATCCAGTATATCAAAACACTGTTGATCTCTGTCACAAATCAAACTATATAAAATTACCGAAAATGGCTGTTATTTTTGAGAACAAAATCTATAATACTCGAGACAAATTTGCCGATAATGGGAATAAGCGGCAGTTCTTTGGCAATGAGGGTTAGTATGGTAATGACGATGGATAAACCAATTGTTGCGCCAAGGCTCCAGGAAATCCCCCCTAAAAAATTATTAATAAAAATTGCTTTTCGTGAGCGTTTTACTTCTTCGTATTTTTCCATAAATGTTCCTCTATTGTCATCTTCGTATATTTCTCTAATGGAAGCTTGAGAGCTTCTTCTATTGTTACCCATATATATGCTTCTGCTTCATCATTGAGCGTTACATTTGTTGATTTTGTTTTCACCAAAAAATTCAAGAAGAGCATGTGTTTTTTTGTATGAAAGCCTTCTTCTGAAATAAATTCATGAATACACAAAAACTTTGGATCAGAAACTGTTAAAGTAGTTTCTTCCATTACTTCTCTTTGTAATGCTTCTTCTATTTTCTCCCCTAACTCAATATGTCCCCCTGGTACAACGTATCGATCTTTCCACTTATGAGATTTCATGAGAAATAGTTTCCCTTGAGGATTGAGAATAAATGCGCCTACAACTGGTTCGGGGTATTGTTTGACAGTCATACTTTCTAGAAAAGCTAGACCTTTACAATGTCTCAGCCAGAGGCTGATCGGCCTTTGGCCGAAATGTAACGCTCTAGCTTTTCCAGTGGACCCGAGAGGATTCGAACCTCTGACCTTTACAATGTCAATGTAACGCTCTAGCCAGCTGAGCTACGAGTCCATATTATCCACAATTGCTTTCTTAATTTTTTTACCAATGCCTGTTTTATAGAATTTTTCTCTTCCTAATACATCTTCTTTACATATATAAGTTTCATAATATACAAGTTTAAATGGTTTATTTGCTTTAGTCCATACATTACTGCTATGATTATGTTCTTCTATTCTAATCTGTGGTTTTTTACTTGTAGAGCCTACATATATTTTCCCGTTTTTCAAACTTTTTGCAAAATATACATAATACATGTCTATCTTTCAAAGCTTTTGTAAACCATGAAGTCTACCAATAAACCGTTGACCTATTAGTAGGTTCTTGACCTAAACCGTCCAAAAGCTGTTTCATTGTAACAAAACATATGTTTGAAAACAATTGCGTTAACGCTTTCAGGGTTTGACGGAAAGGAGAAAATTTTTGAGAATATGGTAGTAGTCTTCAAGGCTTTTAATATCCACGTATTCATTGTCGCTATGGTGTCCATGTCCGATCGGACCAAACTCAACACCATCGCAATGTACGGGACGATAGAATCTAATATCTGATGCTCCATGCGCGCCTAATATCGCAGCATTTTTGCGTATAACATTTTTTGTTGCTCTTTTTAATGATTGAATATAAGGATTTGTAGATCTAATATAGGTGGCGGGATCATTTGTGAGAACTTTTATTCTAACCCACTCGGGAATATTATTTTGTATATTTTTTACTACTGTATCTTGATCTTCATAAATATATCGAATATCTAAATAAGCAGTACAGTTATCAGGGACCTTATTAAAAGCATAATTTGTCGTTTCAATTCTTGCTAAACTGGCAGTTGTTTTCCAAACAGATTTCTTAGGAATTAAATACATACGCCTAACAGTATCAATTACTTTTTGCATTTTTAAAATTGCGTTTTCTCCTAACCAAGGGTAAGCACCATGAGCTGTGATTCCACTTGTTTTTAATTCCAGATGAAGCATTCCTTTTGATTTATTCTTAATATTTAAATTTGACCCTCCTTCTCCAATAATAATAAATTCTCCTCGTATTCCTTTAGCTATTTGATATTGTGTACTATTAGCAGAACCGGTTTCTTCATCAGTTACTATTTGTAAAGCTAAGGGATATGCAATTTCTTTTGCTAGATTTTTAAATAATAAGATCATTACCGCAGTAGCTGATTTCATATCATAGGTACCTCGACCATACAATTTGCCGTCTTTTTCAACTGGATAGTATTGCTCTTCTTTTCCCGGGACAACATCTACATGCGCGTTGAGGATAATTTTGAAATGTTTGGTTCGCTCATGTGTGTTATGCACTAGCAAGCTCGGAATACCATTGCTCTCAAATTCTTCAATGGGAAAATAGCCTTGTAATTCTTTTTTTGCAATATTCAAGACTTCTTTTAGCTTCTCTGGATTATCCGCAGTAGAAGGAACAGAAATGAATTTTTTTGCAAGTTGTACTATATGCGGTAGTATATGTTCTTCAGCTATTTTCATAGGAATAAATGATTATATCAAGAAAACAAATTGACAACAATGCCGGGAAGCAATAAAATAGGAACTTAAGAGAAATTAATTTTTTATAACGTGATTAGAATTCAACATGCTACCCATGACTTCAAAAGTCGGCAAACAGAAATAGAACAGATTTACCAACTAGCGTTTGCCGGATTTCCCTGGTATTTACAGGAACCTACTGAAAAAGTAAACAAACTTTTTACCGACCACGTAAATAAACATGGTTTTGAAGCAATGCTAGCCTATGCAGAAGATAACTCTATTGCAGGAGCACTATGGTATGATGTACCCTCTTTGTCTGAGCTTGAGGCAGAAAGAGGAGAAAAACTGGCAGAATTTGCTTCTCAGTTTCTTTTATCGCATCCTGGTACTGTTCTTGTGTGGGAAAGAGAAATATTTGTAAAACCAACGTATCAAGGACAAAAGATAGCTTCACAACTACGCGAACAATTCCTTTCACTTGTAAAACAAGAATATCCGCACGGAGTATTGATTCTAACGAGAATGAGAGAAGATAATATAGCAATTATTCATATAGCAGAAAAGATGGGATATCTTCATACTGGCATTAAAACACCATCAACAAAACAAGATATTTCCCATGAATTTTGGTATAAAATAGTTTATTCAAGAGATAGCAAAAATTCTTTCAAAGCATGATAATACGTTCCAAGACTTTCAATGTCTACCCATTCTTCATCTGCATGTGCTCCTCCACCAATAGGCCCAAAACTTGCCCCATGACCACCAACTGCGTTGTAATGCCGGAGTGAACCAATCCAGTTTCTTGGGGCAATTATATATGGTTTACCAGTAACTTTTTCAATAGCTTTCCCCAAAATTGGTATATATGGATTATCTTTTGGAGTAAAATGAGGAGGTTCAGTAATGAGTACTTCCATGGTAAGATTTTTTGAAATGAGTTTTTTTATTTTATCTAATATAGTTGCTTGATCCTCTTTCGTATACTTTATATCCAAATATACTTCGCAATTGTCAGGGACATTTGTTATATCCATATTCGTTGTTGTTATTTTTCCGATATTAATAGTTGTCTGCCACTTATTATCTGTTGGTTCAGGAAATTCTTTTTCTAATGCATTGAGAAATCTTGTCATTTCCAAAATAGCGTTTTTCCCTTCCCACAATTGAGCACTGGCTGCTCGTTTTCCTTGCGCCTCAATTCGAAGCCGCATGTTGCCTTTTGATTCATTACTAATAGCCAGTTGTGTCGTTGATGTATTGATAACAAAATCTCCCCGTACTCCTTGTTCTATTTGATATCTTGTTCCAAAATGGCTATCTAATTCCTGGTCAGTAGTGAGTTGTAACGCGAGTGGATAGGTAACCTTATTTGCTAGTTCTTTGAAGACTAAGATCATGACAGCAGCTGCAGATTTCATGTCATACGCTCCTCTGCCATATAATTTTCCATCTTTCACATAAGGCTTAAATTGTGAGTCTTTTGCAAATGTAACATCCAGTTGGCCATTGAGAATAATTTTGAATTTATCTGTGGGAGATTTTGTATTGTAGTATAAAATACTGGAAAAATTATTACACAAATATCGTTTGTGGTTATATTCAGATAGATCCTGATGCACTATTTCCAGTGCTAGATCCAGATATTTTTGATTGCCTATTACCGTTGGTACGGCGATGAGTATTTTTGATAACGCGACGATATCTGCTGTGTTCATATATGTAACAAAAATTCTTTGAGCGTTTGGTAATACTTCTCAAGACTTTTGATATCTACCCATTCTTCATCAGCCCAATTACCGCCGGTTAAAGGACCAAATGCGACACCGCCTATGCCAACTTCGTTATAATGTTTGATGTCATTAGAAAAATTCTTTTTCATAAATTGTGCCTGGTGTTCTGTTACTTTTTCAATAGACTGGGTAAGCTTCGTAATATATGGATTATCTTTGGAAGTAAATTCCGGGGGCGCATGGTTAATAATTTCCAGCTTGCAGTCCTCAGACAGAAAACTTTTTATTTTCTCTAAAATAGTATCTTTTTCTTCAGGTATATACCGGATATCTAAAAGCGCTGTCGCGTCAGAGGGTACAACATTGACTAATTCATTGGTTGTCTCAATTTTCCCTACATTTACTGTGGTGACCCATATATTTTCTTTTGGTACAGGATACGCATGGTCCAATTTATTGAGAAACTCTTTTAGTTTCCATAATGCATTCTTCCCTAGCCAAAGATCAGGTCCGGGTGCTTTTTCTCCTTTTACGTGTACTTTTATCCATAGCGCTCCCTTAGATTCATTCGCGATTTGGAATTTTGTTGATGCAGTGGTAATTACAAACTCTGCTTTCACGCCCTGGTCAATTTGATATTTAGTACCGTCAAACCCGCCTGATTGTAGATCTGTCACAATTTGAAGTGCCAAAGGATACTTTACTTGATTTGCTATATTTCTAAACAACAAAATCATTGCAGCCGCGGCTGTTTTCATACCCACGCCCCGACCATACAATTTTCCATCTTTTTCATAAGGCTTAAAGTTGTTTTCATTACCCGGAAGCACATCCACATTTGCATTAAAGATAATTTTGAATGGGAGAGAAGTATTCTCACTGTTGTAATACAAAAGGCTTGGTACCTCATTACTTTTGTACTTTTTAAACGGGTAACCGTATAGTTCTTGGTATGCTATCTCTAAAGCGAGGTCAATAGACTTTGCGTCACCTTTCACTGAAGGTACAGACATGAGAACTTTGGATAATGGTAAAATTTGGTCAACAGTATTCATACTCATTTTAGTTATTAAACATTAATTCTACTCTTCATTTTCTTCTGTTGCAAGAGTTTCTCGCTGAGATTATATAGGCCGCAGGTACCTTTTACTTGACTGCAACCGGACTTTTAATTAAAAAACCCGCTTATGTAAGCGGGATTTCTATTTTCTACAACTTTCCCGCAGTTATACAGGAATCTTGTGAATACTTTTGTTTAATGTTACTGATGATTTCATATATTGCTTAAAAGCAGTATACCATATTTTTTGGATTGTTTGTTTACGCTGTTTGTCTGGAGGCTGAGTGTTCGCCGGATATTAAATATTGACTACCTCCGTTTTTGCTTTCTACCTTGCTCCAGAACGTATCTTGTGATTTTCCTTGTTTTTTCCCGTTCTTACTACTCATAGTTGCAAGCCAGGATCCGGCGCTTTCAATTTGCATTCTTGCTTGTCTGAGCTCTATGAGAAGCCATTCAAAAAAGTTGAGTTGGTACTTTCCCGGATTGACAATTGCTTGACCTTTTGCAGATGTGAATGCTTTTTCCAATGTAGTGGATGTTGATGCAATACGGGCTATCTCTCCCATGATCTGCTGGATTTGCTGTCTTATTTCTTGTGAAACTCGAACGCTTGTTCTCTCACCTGCTTCTCTGATTTCACGGTGATAGTCCATACCTGGGCGTATATGCTCTTCGTTGGAAGCTTTTTGTTTATCTTGTGCAATTGAGTAAGATTCTCCTGCTTTCATTTCCCGCGAATGTGGTTTAGTTTTATATTTTCCTGCTCCCAAAACTTGTTCCCAAAACTCTTTCATAGATTTTTGAGTTTCGTCTGAGGCAACGGTTGCTACTTCCCTACCCACTCCTTTAAGGCTCTCAACGGGATTGACATCAATATATTTTTGTCTCTGTGGTTTGGATTGCGTGCTAGTGCTCATACTGGAGCCACCCTATCATAAATTCTTCAGAAAATCAAGCGTCTTCTGTTGTCTGAGGATGCTTGCGAGGAGATATCGGTTGGCTTCCAGGTTCTGTTTTTCTTTGTCATCTTTGGCTTTTTGAATTGCTTCATCAATCTCTTTTTGTTCTACAGTTATTTTTTCCTGATCAGCTATTTGCTGAAGAATGAACTCAAATTTTATATCATTTTCCGCTTTTGCGGCATACTCTTTTTTTAAGTCTTCCGCTGTTTTGTGTGTTGACGCTAAGTATTGATCTAAAGATAACCCCAATGTCTTAATCTCATCTAATAATTGAGAGAGTAACCGTTCTACTTCTCCTTCAATCAATATTTGCGGAATAGTGACTTTTGCCGCACTGACTACTGCTTGCAAAATCTCATCAAATTTCGGCTCTTGCTTTTCTTTACCCGGGATAATAATTTTGCTTTTTACCGTTATTTTTTGCACCTCATCTTTGTACCCGGTTATATCTACAATTGGCGCTTCACATGTTGTTGCTGTATATTCCCAATTTTTGCCCTCATCAAGTTTGGTTACATGGATTTTAGGACTAATAACAGGTTTGAGATTATGCTCAGTAATTGCTTCCATGTACGTCTTTGGAAGGAGTTGTTTGAGTACTTCTTCACGAACTTTCGTAGGATCCAATCTCTCTTCCACCATTTTACGTGGAGCCTTCCCTTTACGGAATCCCTCAACAGTAGTATTTGCAACAGCAGACACAATTTCTTTTTCCCGTGTCTCTGCTATCAATTTTTCAGGAATAACAACTGTTAAAACGGACGGAGGGAGTTGAACCCCCATAGCCTTGCGGCCAATAGGTCCTAAACCTATCGCGTCTGCCATTTCGCCACGCCCGCGAATATATACGGAGTATACTGTATTTACAGAGAAATTGGAAGAGTTGCGTTGTCATGCTCCAAGGCAAATTGGGTAATTTGATTTAAAAAATACGTAGTATGTGCTGCCCAGGTGGGTGAAGCAGCATACATATGACCGATTGCATAGACATCATCAGTGCCAAGCCTATTGATATAATTGGTACGTAATGCCTGAGAAACTGTTTTGATCCCCTCTTTGTAATCTGCAAAACAAGTCATATGATTGGTATAAATACCAAAGCCCCATGAATTATAGCAAGCAGTAGGTTCTTCATGGCCAAAGGTTGATTCTGTTCCTGAAATAGCAGCTACGAGTTTCCAGTCTAAGTTATAGGTATCTGCTTGTCCAATAAAATCTGCAGCATTTTCAGCCAAAGGACTCTTATATTTTTCTAAAAAAGAGCGTAACAATTCTGCGCGGCGATCTACAATCACCGGCTCTGCGGATTGTGTAGAGGTGGCAAGTATTGCAGATACGCCTCTAAATTTTTCACTGGCGTCTGTTTGTTGAGGAATCGAGAGGATACTGAGGAAGATGAATATTACAAAAAGTAATAATTTCTTCATATGCTGTATGGGCCGCTGGCCCATAAAAAAATCCTTACGTATGCATTGGAAGGCATACCTAAGGATCTAAAAAGTATTGGAGGCGCTGCTGGTGGGATTGTAGCGCTGCATGATTTGTTGAGTAGTTACGAGTCCTTGGCTTATATAATGCTTTGCAAGGCCTTTGGAGACTGTCTGGATCGCTGTTGGATAATCCGGGAACCGGGTAACATGCTTTCCATAAATCCCCCATCCCCAGCAATTATTAGAATCAAGAATGACTTTCTTACACAGATTTGATTCCTGCATAGCGATAGCCGGGAGGATCTTATAATCTATACCGTATTGGTCAGCTGCATCGACAATATCTTGTGCGTATGGCTGAAGTGGTGAGCCGTATCTTAAGAAGAATTGTCGTAACTTCTCTACTCTACCATCTGAAGCTTCGGCTGTGCCTTGAATAGTGTTATCTATGATTGGCAATGCAGTATAAGAAACACTGTTGGGTTTGGTAGAAAACAAATTGCCCTGATTCGGGTTTTTTTCGAAGATAAAAAGCGACAATAAGATAATGCTAAACAAAAGCAGACATGGGGTTATTGCGAAAAAACTGGTGAGTAAAAATAACTTTCGCATGTACTACTTTTATATTTCCACATTTTCCTATTGTTGTCAAGTTTTGCCAGCTTTGTTATACTTCTCTTGAAATAAATATATATAGTGCTTAATACCCAAGTGGCGGAACTGGCAGACGCGCTGGCTTCAGGTGTCAGTGCTCGCAAGAGCTTAGGAGTTCGACTCTCCTCTTGGGTACCAGGTCGAAGCCTCTCCGGCTCGAATATGCCAGCATAAATAGTTAACAAGAAGCATAACTAACCTCAGATTATTGCAATATAGATTTTGTAAATTCTGGATTAATAAAGTGGTCTTTACAAATATTCTTATAGTATGATTAACTATTTTCATGGCGAAAAAAGCAAAATTAAAAACTGAACTGGAAAAAATTAGCGCGAAAGAAGAAAAACAAAAGAAATTTCTTGAAAAACTAGGCTTTGTGCAAATGATGTTTGATTTTTACACTACATCGCTAGAATAAGACTTATTGTTTTCTACTTCTTCTCGTTGACATCTCCTATGGGTAAAAACTAAAATTACCAATATATATGTTGTATCTCAGCCAAATATTGAACAAACAGCTGTATTTCAAAGACAAATCTTATGGCAAAGTCATTGATTTTACGGTTAATGATAATGAATCCATGCCAGCTATCTCAAAAATAGTTATCAAGCATGAGGGGAAAAAGTCTGTTATTGACGCGGATTTAGTTGCATTTAGTGATGGAAAATGGATACTCAAATCAGACAATATACCTTATTTGCCCTATGACCATAAAGACTTCTATATTGCAGAAGATCTCTTAGATAAGCAAGTCATAGATATTAACGGCAAACGTCTTGTACGGGTGAATGATATTGTTTTAAAACAAAATGATACGCTGCGCGTTGAAGCAATTGATATTGGGTTTTCAGGATTATTACGAAGACTGGGTATTGAAGGAATGGTGGTAGGTTTGAAAACAATCACACTTCCCTGGTCTTTTATAGAAGCATTTGATTATCAGACAGGAAATGTAAAAATCAAACTCGCGCAAAGTAGTCTCAATACACTCCATCCTGCAGAAATTGCAGATATTCTTGAAGACGCGGGGACAAAAGAAAGAATAGGTGTGGTCCAAGCACTGGATGCGCAAAAAGCAGCATCGGCAATTGAAGAGGCAAATGAAGAGACACAATCCGCCATTCTTGAACAAGTCCCCTCTTCTCATTTGAAAAGTATTGTGGAAAAGATGCATGTCTCAGAAATAGTGGATGTATTCCATCAACTCAACCCCTTTACGAGTAGCCAGATTCTTAAGTCATTAAGCAGTGAAAAAGCAGGAAAAGTAAAAAAGTTATTAATTTTCGCTGACGATGTCGCTGGCGGTATGATGGATGTGAATTTTTATTCAGAAAATGGAGACAAAATCATTGCTCAAGTTCAGGAAACATTACTTGCAAGTAAGAGAAAACCGGAAGCAATTATTGTTGTAGATACAGAGGGGAAACTACAAGGGACTTTTTCTACAAAAAATCTCCTCTACACTAACTCTGGATTGTTGCTTAAGGATGCAATGACACAAAGAGTATACGTTGATGAAGATACTCCTTTTTCCAAAATACTCCGCTTATTTGCAGAATATAATTTACGGATCTTACCGGTAGTTGATACGCAGAAAAAGGTTATCGGAGTGATTACCATTGACAATATGTTAGCACATATCCAAGAAGATGAGGAGCGTGAAGATGCCATTTAAAAGAACGCTTTTACGATTTCTTCCTATGCTTGCTATTATCGGGCCAGGTATTATCTCCGGTTCTGTTGATAACGATGCAGGAGGGATAACTACGTACTCTGTTGCTGGAGCACAATTCGGACATTCACTCTTGTGGATACTTTTTATTACCACATTTTCTCTTGCTATTACTCAGGAAGTGGGAGCAAGGATGGGACTGGTGACAGGAAAAGGATTAGCATCACTTATCCGGGAAAAGTTTGGGGTGCGTTGGACTACTTTCATTATGGCAATTTTACTTATAGCAAATATTGGCACAATTGCTGCTGAATTTGCCGGTATCGCAGCTTCATTTGAAATATTTCATATCAGTCGTCTCATCTCTATCCCTATCGTTACCGTCGTTATCTATTTGATAGTGACAAAATGGGATTTTAAAAAATTGGAGAAAATATTTCTTGTCGCGTCAGCATTTTATCTGGTCTATATTATCTCAGCAATCCTCGCGCATCCTGATTGGTCACAGGCAGTAAAAAGTCTTGTTATTCCGGCTGTGCACTTAAATAAATCATATTTATTAACGCTTGTTGCAGTGGTTGGTACTACCATTACTCCCTGGGGACAATTCTTTATCCAGGATTATGTCGTTGATAAAAAGCTCTCAAAAGAAGATATCACTATTGAACGGGGTGATGTATTTTTTGGGTCTTTTATCACGAACGTTATTTCCTTTTTTATCATTGTCGCATGCGCAGCAACATTATTTGTTCATGGGAAAACAATTAATGAAGCAAAAGACGCCGCTATCGCGTTGCAGCCGCTAGCCGGGCAATTTGCGGGATTATTGTTTGCTTTTGGTCTTTTGAACGCTTCAATTTTTGGCGCGGCTTTAGTTCCTGTTGCGACTTCTTATGTTGTTTCTGAAGCATTTGGATTTGAATCAGGGTTAAATTTTTCTTTTAAAGAAGCTCCTGAATTCTATGGTTTGTTCACGTTCTTACTGATCATTGGTGCTTTGCTTGTGATACTTCCCTTTGTACCCCTACTCACCATTCTTTTTGTGTCTCAAGCGGTAAATGCAGTGCTTCTCATCCCGATTCTCATATTCCTTTTTATCCTTTCCAATGATAAAAAACTGCTAAATGGGTATGCAAATGGAAAAGTTATTAATATTGTGCTGCTTGTTACGATTGCTGTTATTGCGATAAGCTCTATTGCTTACTTTGTATCACTATTCTTTTCAACCCCCTAGCAATTACAAAATAAAACAATATATAATTCAACTATGCCTATTGGGAATGGAAATGGTCATAGCATCTTTTATAAAGCGGTAAAAGCGCCGGCAATTGCGCTGGACAAGACTGTTACGAGTTTACAAAGATTGGGGAAAAAACCGCTGGATACAGAGACACTCAAACATGCAAAAAATTATTGGACAATGCTTGGACCGGGATTGATAACCGGTGCAGCTGATGATGACCCGTCAGGGATTGCGACATATTCTCAAACCGGCGCGCAGTATGGATTCCAACTCCTCTGGCTTGCCGGTTTTACCTTCCCTCTCATGGCACTAGTACAGGAAATGTGTGCACGTTTGGGACTGGTGACAGGGCGTGGTCTGGCGGGTAATATCAGAATTCACTATCCCAAATGGGTATTATATACTTGCGCATTCGGATTATTTTTTGCAAATACCCTCAACATTGGCGCTGATTTGGGAGCAATGGCAAAGGGTGTACAATTACTCTATCCTCAGGTTCCGTTTTTTCTTCCAGTTATAGGATTTACCCTACTGAGCATTTTACTGCAGGTATATATGCCCTATCATCAATACGCAAAAGTATTGAAATATCTGGTTTTTATTCTCTTTACCTATATCGCTGCTGCATTGTTGTCTCATATTGATGTGCGGCAAATGCTCACACATTCGATTATCCCTTCTCTTGTCTTTTCCAAAGATCAATTATTCCTCATCACCGGTATTTTGGGTACAACAATTTCTCCCTATTTATTTTTCTGGCAGACATCACAAGAGGTTGAAGAAGAAATCCAAAAAGGCAAGACAACACTCCCCTTGCGGCAAGGATCTTCAGACCAAGAGATAAAACATATGCGGGCAGATGTATGGAGTGGGATGTTTGTGTCAAATATTGTGATGTATTTTATTATCGCCGCTTGCGCGGCAACGTTATTTACTCATGGGATAAAAAATATTACGACTGCTTCTGACGCGGCGCTTGCCTTAAAACCATTCGCGGGAGATCAGGCATTTCTATTGTTCGCCCTTGGCATTATTGGCGCTGGACTTTTGGCTGTGCCTATTCTTGCTGGCTCTGCTGCGTATACTGTGGCTGAGAGTTTTATGTGGCGGTCAGGTCTCTTTAGAAAACTCAAAGAAGCGTATGCTTTTTACGGAGTGATTATTATCTCTATGCTCATAGGGTTTATTATTAACTTTTTAGGTATTGACCCGATCAAGATGCTTATTTACTCCGCTGTCTTTAACGGCCTTGTTGCTCCTCTCATTTTATTCATCATTGTCCGCATGACGAGCAGCTCCCGGGTTATGAAAGAAAGAGCCAATGGCTTTTTTACCTCACTTATGGGCTGGTTAATCACCATCATCATGACCCTCTCCGGCCTAGCCACTATCGCTTCGCTTTTTATTGGATAAGAGGGCAGTTATATTTGACACTTAGGGTATTTATTTGTTGGATATCTTTTTAACAGGTTTAAAGGGGAGGCTAAAACAAAAAGTTGATCCTTTTCCTTTTACACTTTCTGCCCAAATGCGGCCGTCCTGACGTTTGATAATCTCAGCTGCTACATAAAGTCCCAGACCCAAACCAGGAAAAGTCTCTTGCTTTGGACCGCTGACACGGTAAAAACGCTCAAAGATTTTGTGCAGGTTTTCTTTTGGAATGCCAACACCAAAATCCTGAATACATACAGTTACTTGGATAGCATCAGATGAAACCTTGACATTAATTTTATCTGCATGAGGGGAATATTTTATCGCGTTAGATAGTAAATTCGTTAAGACCTGTCCAGTTCTTTCCCGGTCACCCAGTACTTTCTTTTTCACTTTACCTTTCTTGAAGATGGTATGTCTTTCCGTTGTCCGCTGGAGTTCTTCAACAATTTCAGCAACAAGCGTATCAAAATCAAATAATTCTGTATAAAAATGCAACTTCCCTCCTTCTATTTTTGTCACATCCAAAAGATCTCCGATAAGGCTGGTGAGTTTGTCCAACTGAGCCTCCATTTTTTTTAAATGTATGGCAGACGCCGTGTCTCCGTTTTTGGTAAATCGTTTGATAAGTACTTGTGCATATGCCTTGAGGCTGGTTACCGGGGTTTTTAATTCGTGAGAAGCAATACCGACAAAGTCATCTTTTTGTTTTTCCATTTTCATCCGTTTTTGTATTTCTTCTTGTGCTTCTTTATATAACCGGGCATTTTCCAAAGCAAAACTTGCTTGGCTTCCTAATTCTTCCGCCATAACAAGATCGGTTGATGAATATCGTCTTCTTGATTCGGTAGTAACAAAACTAATGCCCCCAACAGGGCGGTTTTGCAAAAAAATAGGGACAATAATCGCTGAGGTAAAACCAATATTTCTCAGTAGCTCAAGCTCTTTTGTATCTTTTGCGGTAGCAGTCAGCATCTCGTCGGTAATCAATGGATATATTTCTGACTTTCCTGTTCGGAGAATATGCGGTATACCCTGCTTCGCATTCATGTCAGGAGGACTTGTTTTCCGTAGTGCTTTTGCCCAGGTTATTTTTTCAGGGTCTTTATGGGCAACCGCTACCTGCCGCAATTCCCCTTTTTGATCCAATATGTCAACTGTACACCAATCCGCGATATGCGGAACTGCAAGACGTGCTACATTATCCAGCGTTAGCTGATAATCAAGTGAAGAAGCTAACATTTTACTCGCTTGCGATAAAAATTGCAGGTTGCTTTCTATATGCTTGAGCTCTGTGATATTTTTATTCACGGCAACTGTTCCAATCTTTTTTCCTTTCCCATCTACAACCTCTGCGATAGATGCAAGAATATATATTACCTTGCCATTTTTATGTACCTGCCTTACTTCACCTTTCCAGTATTTTTTGCCAAAAAGTATTTTTTTATCAATCTCCTTATCACTATCGGAAAATCTTGTGTGTAAAATGTCATGAGCATATTTTCCGATAATCTCTTCTGCTTTCCATCCGTATAAATCTTCTGCTCCTTTATTCCAGCTGGATATCCGATACTCGGTATCCGTTGCAATAATTGCGTCCGCGATATTTTCAATAAGGATTGTGTTATACCGCATCTGCTGCTCTATTTGTTTCATCGCGTCAATATCAACAAAGAGCATCACTGCGCCTTCAATGCTCGTACCTACTTTATAGGGTAAAAGCCGCATAAGATACCAATGCCCAATGGTATCCTGTATTTCTTGTTCTATACGAGTGTCAGTACGGGTAACTTGCAGTAATAGTTCTTCTAGATCCGAGATAAGAATGTTTGGTTTGATAGTATTGATAGGTCTGCCGATATCTGATGGAATGAGATTCATGAGAGCTTCTGCTCCTGGAGTAAAACGGCGGATACGCAAGCCTTTATCCAACATAATAATAGGGATAGTAACGCTGATAAGTAAATTATTTAGGTCGTTATTCACCTGGTTGATTTCATTATTGCGATTTTGTAATTCTTCATTGACTGTCGTTAATTCTTCATTGGTTGATTGCAGTTCTTCTTTGGATGTTTCCAGTTCTTCATTGGTTGATTGCAATTCTTCATTATTTGAGAGAATCTCCTCATTGGCAACCTGCAATTCTTCGTTACTTGATTCCAATTCTTCAATTGTCGACTGTAAGTATTCGCGGGTCGCAGAAAGTTCTTGTTTGAGTTGCGTAATTTGACTACCTTTGGTACCTTGTCCTCGCTTTGGCATTTTTGGACTCGGGGAGCTTTCTGCAGTATCAGATACATTTTGTAATGGATCTTTTTCAAATAATATCAAGAAAACAGGCTCACGGTTTTTGCCTGAAGTAATCGGGATAACATCAATAGTAACGGTAATAGATTTACCATCTTGCTCAACATGCAGGCCTTTTTTACTGACAGGTTTGCCTTGTGTCCTGGCTTTGCTGATTGCAGACTGCAGTTCCACAAACAATCCTTCACGAATCATTTTCATGAGATTGAGACTTGCTTTGCCGGGAGATGGTTCAAGGTATGGACTGGTATGTCCCCGGAATTGGATAATTTCCATAGCATTATTTACCATCACACCAACCGGTGCATATTTCTGTAAAATGATACGGTCTGCTTCTTTCTGGACATTGACTATGCTTGCGACTTCTTCATCAACGACTGCTTTTTTAGCTGTTTTTTGGCTATCTATCCGATGTGTTGTCTCAAATACAGAAAACTGTGGATGTACTACTAATGGTTTTTTGGCATATATTTTATATTTTTTATTTTCTACTGTGAATTTATCATCAAAGTCTCCAACAGATTCTGACGGACCAAGCATAAGATATCCCTCGGGCTCAAGTGCATAGTGAAAAATCCGTATCACTTTTTTTTGCAATACAGGTTCCAGATAAATAAGTACATTACGGCAACTGATAAGATCCAGCCGGGAGAACGGAGGATCTGATATAACATTTTGTTTGGCAAAAATACATAACTCACGTATCTCCTTGTTAACTTGATATTGACCATTGACGTGGGTAAAGAAGCGATTCAAACGCTCCACGGACACATCTATTTCAATATTTTCTATATATATTCCCGCCCGTGCTTTTTCTATAGCACTCTCACTTACATCTGTACCAAAGATCTGTACTGCAATTTTACTGCGCCTGCTTTCTAGGAATTCAGTGAGTGCTATTGCAAGAGAATATGCTTCCTCACCCGTTGCGCATCCCGGAACCCATATCCTGATCGGATCTTGCATGGTTTTATTCTGAATAAGACGGGGAAATATTTTTTCAGTGAGAAATTGGAATGACCCGGCGTCCCGGAAAAAATTTGTAACGTTGATAAGTACATCATTATATAAAGCACCAATTTCTGTTGGAGTGGTTTTTAGATAGGCAAGGTAGTCTTTGAGTCGCTGCAGCTTATGCAGCGCGAGACGCCGCTGAATTCGCCTTGAAATTGTAGTGTGTTTGTAATAAGTAAAATCAACGCCGCTTACAGACTTGAGCAAGGAAAAAACTTCCTGCATTTCCTTTGCTTCTAACAATAACAAATCTGTATTTTTTGTAAGTTTATTGTCTGTGACATAAGGATGTGTGCCAAGTTTGATTAATTCCTCCGCAATACGTGCAATGGGTAACACAAAATCTACATTTCCGTTGGTAATTGCGCTGTGAGGCATACCACTATATTTTGCAGATGCTTCATCCTGCACTAGAGTAATTCCTCCTTTAGATTTGATTTCAGCCAAACCGAGTGTACCGTCTGTCCCGGTCCCGGAAAGAATAATACCGATTGCCCTATTGTGCTGGTCTTGTGCCAAAGAACGGAAAAAATAATCAATGACCATATGCTGTCCGCGGATATTCATACGGGGAGAGAGTTGTAATTTGCCTTTCTCAATAGTCAAATCAGCGTTTGCAGGGATCACATAGATATGGTCTGGTTTTACCCTGGTATTATCTTTGATCTCATCAATAGGCATACTGCTTACCTTGGATAGTAATTCTGTTAAGCTACTGGAGTGTGTGGGATCAAGATGTTGTAATAGAATAAATGCCATACCGGTATGAGCAGGAAGATTTTGAAGAAGTTGTGTGAATGCTTCAAATCCACCGGCAGAAGCACCAATACCTACTATCGGGAATGTCTCGGTTATATGTTTTTTATTTTGTCGAGACTGCATAAATCTATATCACTATAGTAGCACATCTTTTTTTCAATTTCCCGCATATTGGAAATTTGAAGTTCATTCTGTATAATGTATCCACATGCGGATGTGGTGAAATGGTATACACGCAGCCTTGAGGTGGCTGTGCCTGAAAAGGTGTGGAGGTTCAAGTCCTCTCATCCGCACAAGAGAATGAATTTGTTGGAAAAATCATATTTTAGCCTCAAAAAAAGGGTTCAACAGCCTCGATTGTATTTCAAAATTTCGTGCGTAATTTTTGTTCAAGAAGAGAGGAGTTGAACCATTTGGATCAAGATTTAAATAATTCAACAACTGTTGAGGAAGCAAGGAAAATTCTCGGAAAAACCGCGGAGAATTTATCGGACGAACAAATCCAAGATCAGCTAGTAAAGATAAAATACTTGGCAGAATCCTGGCTTGACGAATACGAAAAATCAATTTTCGGAGGGAAGACATTAAATGAGATATTGAATTCTTCATCTTCCTCGCTTTGAATGCAACATGCTGTACTAAATGTAATAACTAATATTATGGTAAAGCTAGGTATTCGTCAAAGAGTTTCTCTGCATACAAATTGCCAGTAAAATTTACAAGGAGCTTACTAAAAACAATTGGCAAAAGATATATCAAGCACAAGATTATAGAAAATCCTGCTGCAGGATTATTTATGTAAATTTTTTTAAAAAAGAATACATCAAATGCCGAAAGGATAAATCCGACTATAGATGCTCCAACAATATTTCTTGAGAAGCCATATTGAATATTTCGAGCAAAAACTAATTTGCCCTTCCCTACTTTGACAATAATTAGTGCTACCGCTTCTGCAAATTTTTTTCTTGACTGCAGCTCATTTTTTTCTTGTTCTTTTGTGTTTGGTAAATGTATATTAAAATCTTTATATAATTTGGTACTAATTAGTTGTTTTTTATCATTCGTAATTCGATTGTTCAAATACAGCAGCATGTTTGTGGTTGGTAAGTATAATTTCTTCTTAAAGTACAGTGTCTCAAGAAGGCTTTTGGAAACTTGTCTGGACAATTCTGTTGCAACTAGCACAAATATCAAAAGCAGAGTTACGTTTTCAACCCATTTAATTTTTAGGATTGCCAACATTAGGCCGCTAAGGTCTGGGTTTATATAAAAATGATGCAACAAAATTAGGGGAATTATAGAAATGATTCCGGCCGGAATTTGGGCAAAGAAGGTATACTGGTCGAACTTCATACTATTCTTCTTGAAACCTTTCATGGAATACTTCCTGCACTGCAGTGCTCCAATTTCGGTCAGGGGCATTCTTATGGTGGTACAAATGACTACCTCTTGTTACATATACCCTGGCACCATTTTTAATTAATGCATTTGTAATTCGTTTCGAAGGATGTTTTGGGGAATCTTTTGAAGCTGAAACATATGCAATTTCTGCTTTAATTTTTTCCAGTATTTTATTCCCCAGGTTATGCTTACTGCCGTGATGAGGTATGTGGAAAAAAGTCAAATCTGTTAATACAATACCTGCAGCATCCGCAAGTCCCACTGCATTAGTAAGAGCTTGAATTCCTGCGTCACCTGTAAAAAGAATTTTCTTCTCATATAATATTGCAAGTAAAATCACACTTGAATTGTTTTCTGGTGAAGTTTCTGCATTATCGTCAAGAATTTCAATACCGAGGCTATCTTCCACCCACTCAACGGCTTTTTCTTGGAACTTTTTATATGCTTCTAATGCTTGTTGTAGTGCCGATTTTACCTCAGGAGTTTTATCTGATTGGCATAAAAGTTCTTCATAATATTGTTTTGTGGGACCCAAAATAACAATATTATCATTTATTGGAGTACCGGCAAAAGGTTCTTCGATAGCAACTCCTTTTTCAATTGCCAATGCGACAACATCATTAACTAATTCAAATTCTTTTTGGAGTTTTTTATTCAACTCCTCAATAGAAAAGTCTTCTTTAAAATTATCTTGGATTTCTTCAACATGATTCCAGGGAATATGAATATAAAGGTTTTTTACTTGCAGTTTCTCCAGAATTATTTTAACACCAGATAAATGATCCATATCCGGGTGTGTACAAATTACATAATCAACAGTGCCTTTCCCATATTCATTTTTAATCCTTTCCACAAGTTTCTCTGCAGATTCTATTGTGCCCCCATCAATAACAACAACCGTTTGGGAAACGGGCCCATTTTCCCCTAGGAGGTCCCCATATCTAAAAGCTATTGCATCACCGCTTCTTTCACCATCTCCGACCGCAATATAATCAATTTCGTATCCCATATATTTATCCTGTTTTCACACCAATATTTGCCAAAAAGGGATTTACAAATCGCCATTGCAAATATTCCAAATGAGTTTTATCCCCTTTTTGTCTATTACATCCCATGCAGATCCATCTGATATTGTTTGGTATATCAGGCCCTCCTCTTGAAAGCGGGGTTATGTGGTCCTTCTCAAAGAAAAGGAAGAGTCCAGTCCAATTGCAATAAATGCATATAAAATTCATATGCTCAAATTTTTTTTCGTCTCCTTCTCTTGCATCTCTTGCCTGTTGCGGTTATGATAAAGAAACGCGAGCTCCAGCTTGACACCGGAGACAAAAAATGGGACAATATTAGTGTGTTTCAGAAACTGATTCATTGTACCAGTATACTGTATCACAGGTACGATTTTTTTGTCAAGGAGCGGTTTCTTATCTGAAACACCAAAAATATGGAAGTAACATTTGAAACATTGGGAATCACTCTCGCAAAAATCAGAAGCGAGAAAGAAAAAGGTATTAGAGAAGCCGCTGCAGAAATTGGCATAAGTCCGACTACGCTCTCAAGGATTGAAAACGGCAATGTACCTGACATACAAACTTTTAAGAAGGTCTGTAATTGGATGGGTGCAGATCCTGGTGCAGTCCTAAATTCAAATGCCTCTAATGTTGCCCAAGCACCCCAAGTTGCAGTTCATTTCAGAAAATCTCAAACCCTTACCCCTGAGGTTGCAACAGCTTTAGCAGACATGCTTATTCTTGCTCAGGGTGCAATGGAAACAAACACCTTTAATGAATCTCCGGAGGAAGAATAAGATGATTAAAGGTTTTAAGAAAACTTGCGAATCTGTTTCTCTTCAGATGAGAAGAAAACTTGATTTAAGAGACACAGATGCATTGGACCCATATCTTCTTGCGGAGTATTTAGGAATTAAGGTCATTTTCCCCCGTAATATCCCTGGTCTATCTGATGAAAAACTTAAAACTCTACTCCAGACAGGTGTAGATAGTTGGTCAGCGGCAACACTTATTTGTGGAGGGAAAAACTTAATTATTCTTAATTCCGCACATTCACAAGCGCGATCCTCGAGTGACTTAATGCATGAGATTTCCCATATCTTACTAGGGCATCGTCCTTCCGAAATTGCTGTAACAAAAGACCGATTACTAATGCTCAACATTTTTAATCAAGACCAGGAAAACGAAGCCAATTGGATGGCTGGGTGTTTGTTGCTACCCAGAACCGTGCTAATGTTAGTGAAGCGAAAAGGTTGGAATGCACAGACTGTTAAAAGCATATATAAAACGAGCGAAAATATGTTAACCTATCGTCTAAATATCACCGGCGTCAATAATCAGTTTGACCGTTTCCGACGAAATTCCTAATCAAAATTTTCCTTTTTTCCTTCAGCTTTATACGCATTCATCAACTTGATCATGTGGGGCAAGAAATTTGTGAGGAAAGGTTCAAAATAAAACCCCTCTTCCGCACCAGAGGAGACATCCCTGGTCTCAAACACGGATTGCATATATTGAGACTGGAAGAGACAGGCCAAATCTGAAAATGCTTGAAAAAATTGCTAGAGCTTTGGGGGTAAGAGTAAATGAGCTAATTCCGTTTTAAGAAAATGCCTGTTAAAGTTGTTTTATGGACTTCATCTCTCATGGATTATATGGGGGAGCAATAATTATTAGAAAAGCTCCTCAGTATTATTGGCTGGCAGTAGCTTCCGGTATGTTACCTGACTTATTAGCAGGTGCGTTTGCAATGTCAAAAGTAGGTGTGCTAAACGGAATAAAAAAATTTGCTGGTGAAGATGCACATTTACCAGAGCCTGTTTATAAATTCTATTATGTTACCCATAGTTTTATAACAACTGGTATTTTAGCTCTACTTTTATATCTCATTCGTAAAGACCTCGTTATTTTAGCCTTGCCATACGCTTTCCATATTTTGTGCGATATTCCCTTCCATAGATCACGTTTTTGTACTCGGTTTCTTTATCCATTGAGTAATTTTCATATTAAAGGGTTTTCGTATAAAGATCACAAGTGGCTCTACATTCCGAACTATTTCATTATTATTATCCTTTATCTTTTTCTCCTAAAACAGTAAGTTCTTACTAGTGAGGTATAATGAATATCTCATGAGTATTATTGGTGGTACGTTTTTAACAGGTATGAAGCATACACTTCTTCTTCACAAGAAAGCTTTATGGGTAGCTGTATTATTGATAGTTTTCTTAGTACTCCTGGCAAGTTTTTATCTCTATTCTCTCACTATACCTTCTTCTCTTCTCTCAACACTTCCATCTGTAACAAAAACAAAAAACGGTCAGACGGGAGATCCAATTACTGTTGCGCTTGTTGGTGATAAGTCAAAACTGCTTACTGCATTCAATAAAGCTCATTGGCTTATACCTGACCCAATCAATGAAGCAACTACAATTAAAATCATTAAAACAAGTATTACCAATTCTCCGTATCCTACCGCTCCAGTAAGTAATTTATATTTATTCGGGAGAATCCAAGACCTTGCATTTGAATACCCCACAAATACAGTACGGAAAAGACACCATATCAGAATCTGGAAAGCTGATAAGCTCGTATCAGGACAACAGGTTTGGGTAGGGGCAGCAAGTTTTGATTCGGGTCTTGAGTTAAGTGGTACGACTCACTTTCCTACGCACCATATTGATCCGAATGTTGATGCCGAAAGAAACTTTTTAATGCAGTCATTGCAACATACTGGTTTTATAAAAAATGCACAGCTTCAAAGAATTACTTTTCCTGTCATGTTTGGTCATAATGGAAATGGCGACTGGTATTTTGATGATGGGAATGCTGAAATAGTAACACTTAAAAGTATTTTAAAATAACTTTTTAAATCCTTTTGAAAGCAAAAGAAGACATAATAACCCTAATACTCCACAGATGACAAACCCAACGAACCCTAAGATAAAAGCAAATATAAGAGACTTTTGCGCAGACTAATTATACAGAAATTTTGTCTAGTAATTGGTACTAGTACCTCCCCGCAATTTGACAGTTTCGTATTTTCCCGTAAGAGCACCAGTTATTAACTTGTCAAGATAGTATATTAGATACAATTTTTTTTAAAATTAAGCTTTCTATGTTATACTATTTTCATACTATTTTTCATGAAAAAATCAGTAAAGAGAAACTCATCTGGTAAACAAAAGCAGAAAATAACTGCTCTTCATAAATTGTCTTTTATTTTTATAGGTCTAGCTATTCTCTTTCCATTAATTTTCTTTGCGTTTCATAAGTTAACGATTGAAAAAGCACAAGCGACAAGTCCAATCCAGCATATAGTCTTTATTGTGAAGGAAAATCATAGTTTTGACCATTATTTTGGTGTGTATCCTGGTGTAAATGGAACAACAACGGGAAAAATTAAAGTAAATGGAGTAGTTCAAACGATTCAACTCAATCCATTTCAAGATATTCCAAATACAGATTTTAATCATGGTTTTCCGAACGCGCAAGTAGCGTATGATACTGGCGCAATGGATCATTTCAATCAAGGTCCCTGTGTCAATGCTCCTTATCCCTGTTATCAAGTAGCGCAAAGAGCTGATTTACCTAACTATTGGGCATATGCTGACAATTATGTTCTCAACGATAACGCGTATCCCAATCTTCGTGGACCAAGTTTTCCGAATCATTTGTATACAGTAGCAGGAGCAGCCGGGCCGGATGCAACACAAAGCGCAGTAGGAAATCCATCAAATGGTAATGCGTGGGGATGTGATTCTCCTGCAAGTACTACAGTGAAATTATTTAATGGGACAACACAATTTCCTTGTATGAACTTACCAACATTTGCAGATGCTATGACCAATACAGGAGTTTCATGGAAATATTACGCTCCTCAACAGACGGAACCGGGATATATTTGGAATAGTCTGGACGCTGTGAATCAAGATAGAAATGGACCCGCATGGAAAAATGATGTGCCTTGGCAGCAATTTGCTACTGATGTGCAAAATAATACTCTACCGCAATTTAGTTGGCTCATCGCTCCAGGACCCTTAAGTGAACATCCTTCTCCTAGTACCGGTACTCCTTATGGAAATAGCAATTCTATGTGTGCCGGGGAGAACTGGACAGTTCAGCAAATTAATGCAATTATGAATAATCCAAATCTTTGGCCAAATACTGCAATTATTCTTACTTGGGATGATTGGGGTGGCTATTATGACCATGTTGCGCCGAAAAATGTAGATCAGTTAGGATATGGCTTCCGTGTGCCGTTTATGGTTATCTCTCCGTATGCATACGCTGTCAATAACCCCGGCAACCCGCATGTGAGCCATGACCTGCTTAGTTTTGGTAGCATATTAAAATTTGCTGAACAGACTTTCAATGTACCTTCTTTAGGGAAAGCGGATGTAACTGATGGCGATCTCATGACACAATTTGATTTTACGCAAGTACATAACGCAGCTCTTCCTCTCGCAACAAGAACCTGCGGCGTTTCAGGTACTCCAACCCCCACGCCAACACCTACTCCCATAGGCGCATTGCTCGCACAAGATACATTTCAACGACCCAATCAATCATTATGGGGAACAGCATCAGATGGGCAGACATGGACTGGAGACGCGAATACGCAAAGCGGCTTTTCTCTTACCAATAATACCGGTCAAATTGTAGAAACAGTAAATACGAACATCAATGCACTTCTTGGTCCCGCAGTAGCAAATGCAGAAGTACTTCTCAGCGGCTCTATGACAACAGTGGCAACTAATAATAGTTTGGGAACAACACTTCGATGGAACAGTGCAACTAATTTTTATAAGGCAATTGTTAATGGGAGTAATCTGGTGATTCAAAAAAATATAAATGGGACAGTTACTGTCTTGGCAACTATTCCTTTTTCTGCCATAGCAAATACTAACTATACAATACGTTTTAACGCGACCGGGACGACATTCTCCGCGAAAGCATGGCAAACAGGAACTACGGAGCCAACCAACTGGATGGCAGTAGCAACAGACACATCTCTTGCTTCAGGAAAATGCGGTATCCGGATGCTCCAGCAAACTGGCATTACCACTTCCATTACCTCTTTTCAAGCAATGCAAAAGTAAATAAAAATTACTATTGGCAACCATGCAACAATTAGCTATAATGCTGGAGTCCCATATTGGTTTATGGACGATTAGCTCAGCTGGTAGAGCGCTTCATTTACACTGAAGATGTCGGGGGTTCGATCCCCTCATCGTCCACATTTGAGTTTTTAGAGGAACCAAGTTCTGCAATTTTTTTATCTCTGCCTCATATTCTGCAACTAAATCTTCATCGGTAGTCTTCCCTACTCTCTCAACGTAACTTCTTATTTTGTTTGCAACCTCTTCTAATGCTTCTTGGGTATTCGTTAGAAACAGTGAATGGTTTTCTACCTTCTGTTGCCATTGTTCCATAAGAACCTCTTGAGTAAGATCAATCAACCAGTCTTCAGGTTTCCTTTGTATTAAAAATACCTCAAAGTCATTTTCAAAATCTATTTTTTTCTTCGTTTGCCATACATATTTGCACCTAGTATTTCTACAATAATAGTGAGCATATTTAGCTCCATGTCTCCCTGTACTCCAACTACCTGTCATTGGGGTTTGGCACGTAGCACATAAGACCAGGGGACGTAATGGAAAATTAAGGTTGTAGTCTTTTCTTTTCCAGGGTTTTGCAACTCCTGTTAACCGATTTTGTACAGCTCTATAATATTCAATAGGAAATTATGAAAATAGTATAAAGTCTTATTTTTTCTTTGTCAAATCATGTAGTTATTATATAGAAAACAGTGTTTTTTGGTGGTTTTTGAGGCTGTTTCTGAATGTAATAGATGTTAGACGAAGAAAATTAAGTATACGAATGTTGGTCTTATAGCAAAAACCACTAGGTATTGATATAATTTGTAGTGAAAACAAATGAAATAAAATAAAGAATCCTGCGGCAAGACCGCAGGGGAAGTGGATTATATGACTCTTGAAATAATAAAACCAGAAGAAAAATTAGTTCGACCATCTATTTGGTCAGAAGATATTCTTAAATCCCTTCAAACGAAACGTGAACGTGTTTTTCAAGATGAACAATTTATGCAGGAGTGTATCAAAGTTGCTTATGCATCTGTTAAGAATAGTGAAGCCCCGTTTGGTAGTCTTATTACAAAAGGTAGTCAGATTGTAATCGCTTCAAAAAACAGAATAAAGAGAGATAACGATGTTACAAATCATGCAGAAATTGTTGCCATGAGAGAAGCACAAAGAAAATTAGGAACAAATAATCTCTCAGGATATACAATTTATACGATTTGTGAACCATGTCCGATGTGTTCTTTTATGATCAGAGAATTGAAGTTTGATCGTGTAGTTTTTTCTTTACCATCACCTTATATGGGAGGACTTAATAAATGGAATATATTGCAAGATAATGATTTAAGCCTTTTTCCTCAAGTTTTTTCAACACCACCCCAAATTACCAGTAATGTTTTGCCTGAGCAAGCATTAGGAGTATTTAAGAAAGCTGGTTGGGGCAAAATGTTAGGTAGAAGGAAAACAATATGCATGCCAATAAAAGTTTTTGTATTAGGTGGTGTTGGGAGTGGTAAATCATCAGCCGTAGATCATGTAAGTGAACTTGCAAAAAGCAAAGGTATTCCTCACGTACTTATTAACCCTTACGATATTCTGAAAAAATGGCATCAAGAAGACATAAACTATTCACGTACAAAACCGATTATTAAAAACGGAAAGCAAGTTGGTTTTAAGGTTACGGATCTATCTATGTACGATGATGTTCGTATAGCAGTGGCGGAGAAAATTAAAGAAAGAGATGTTGAAAATAGAAACGAGTTTGTAATTGTTGAGTATGCCGCACGTAACTATGCAGAATCATTCAGAATAATGCAGGAAGTATATCCAAGTATATTTTCAAATGCTCGCTTTATGTTTATAACCAAGCCTATTGAAAAACGGATGAAAGATATTGAAAATAGAAACACATCACGCACAGAAAATTCACCATATCTTGATGAGGAACTTATAAAACGATTTAAAGATGACGGCGAAGGATATATTACATCCGCTTTCAAAAAGGATTTTAGTTTAACAGATAATAATGTTCGTGTTATTGAGAACAAAGGCGATATACAGACTTTTCAAAACGAGATTGACAAGTTTGCAAAAGAAACACTTTTTCCATCTATTGGCAGAGAAACAGTATCACCAGGGACCTCTATAAAAGGAGAATGACTTTATCCATTTTTAATGTAAATTTATAAATAGTCCTATTATTCCGAAGTTATTACCGCCGAATTGTTTCCTTTGAAATTTGATAATTCCGTTTTTGATTTACTTGATTGTTCCAATCCTAAACAAATATATTCAATTTCCACTCCGACTTTAACCCATTGCCGAATCTCTTTTGCTGTTCGTGGTAAGATTTCAGCTTTTAGTGCTTCAATTGCTTTCATTTGTAGGGTTTGCGCTAAAAGAATTTGCTGTTGTTTTACTTTAGCCAATTGTTCAGTAGTCCTATTATCAAGGAGATCAAGTGCGTTTTGTTCTATCCTTTCTTTTTGGTATCTCCATGTCTCATCACTCGACTTTTGCCTTAAATGCTGGCGGATGATTTCTTCGTATTTTCCCTGTATCCTCCATATCTATTGGATCTTATCATGTTGTACAGATTCCTGGGTCCAGTATATTAAATTGTTCGAGAATATGCCCTGACTGTCCATAACACCGTGAATCTAGGTCGAAAAACGTACCATATTCACGATATATTGACAAAATACCGTGAATTTGATATTATGTCTGCATGTCAACCATGCTGCCTATTAAAGATAAAATTCGAAAACTTAAGCTTGAATACGATAAGTTAAAAATTGGAAAAGAATCGTTGTTGAATCTTATTCAAGAGGCAGAAATTCCGGAAATGGTATACAACTCCAATGCTATAGAAAATTCTACTCTTACACTCAAAGAAACAGAGAAGATATTACTCGAAATGGATGTTTCAAGAGATGTTTCTCTTAGAGAAGTTTTTGAAGCAAAAAATTTAGCAAGGGTTATTGAATACATTCGTGCAAAATCTCGGGAAGAAGAAATCTCTTCAAAAATGATTTTGCTTCTGCATCAAATGCTTATGGGGAATATAGATGACGGTATTGCTGGAAGATTTAGAAAAGAAAACGAATATGTGCGTGTTGGTACTCATATCGCTCCTGCTCCAGAACATATAGAACTTGCAATTGAAGACTTTCTTTCAGGATATACAAGTGAACATGATGTATATTTCACAGATAAAATTACCAAATTCCATCTGGATTTTGAAACGCTTCATCCATTTAATGATGGGAATGGAAGAATTGGTCGTGTAATTATTAATTATCAACTGCAACGGCTAGGATTTCCTGGAATTATTATTAGAGATAAAGAGAAGCAGGAATATTATAAAGGTTTCCAGGAATATAGAGATGATAAAAATACAAAAATAATGGAGAAAATTTTATATCTCGCACTTCTGGAATCTTTACACAAACGTATCACTTATCTAAAAGGAGGAGCGATAATTCCTCTTACCGAGTATGCGAAAAAGAATGGAAGATTAGCACCAACCATACTTAATGCGGCAAAACGTCAAACTATTCCAGCTTTTAGAGAGAAAGGGGTGTGGAAAATTGGCTCAACATCAGGATAAGGACTATTTCGATGGACTCATTTCCTTTTGTAACTTCAACATTCTTATTTTTCTCCCCTCCACTTTTTCAACGATAAGAACAATATTGCCAATTTGAACTTTGTCTTGTGGATGAGCTTGTCTGCCTAGTAATCCAAAGACTAAACCGCCAATGGTTGTATATCCCTGACCTTTGATAGGTAATTTAAATTTTTGTTGTATTTGATCAATAGTTACCAGACCATGAACCAGATACGTGCCATCTTTTTGCCGGGTAATCTCGTGCGCGGGTTCTTCAAATTCGTCTTTAATATCGCCGACAATACTTTCCAATACGTTTTCCAGAGTCACGACACCGGCAGTACCGCCGTATTCATCATTGACCACTGCGATATGAATGCGTTTGCGCCGCATATCAACCAGCACATCACTAGCGTTTTTAATTTCCGGTACACTGATAATTTGTCTAATTGTATGTGTTTCAGATAATCGTTTGTGTTCCTGCTTTGCCAAAAGCAATTTATACAAATCCTTGATATGTACAAAGCCAATGATGTTATCAATTGTTCCCTCATACACCGGAAAACGGCTGAAGTTTTTCTCATTGATCACTTTCTCTATTTCCTGCAATTTTGTTGAAGCATTAAACGCAATGACATCTGTCCGGGGAATCATCATATTCTGGATTGGTACATCATCCAGACGAAATGCTTTGTATACCATTTCCGCTTCCTGTTGTTCTATAGCGCCGCTTTGTGCGCTTTGTGATAAAAGCATTGCAATTTCTCCTTCTGAATAAACAAGTTGATCGCCAACTGATTGCATGCCAAATATTCTCAGTATCAATTTGCCGGTGTTATTGAGTAACCAGATAAATGGACGAAATATATCTGCAAATATGTATAGTGGTCTGATGATAAAAAAGGCAATCTTTTCAGTTTTTTGTAAAGAAATTGTTTTAGGGGTAAGTTCTCCTACTATTATATGAATAAAAGTAATGATAGAAAATGCGATGACAATTGCAAGGGTATGTTCAGAAAATTTCGCTACAGTTTGCGGCAAAAAATGGAATAATGGTTCCACAACTTGTGCCATTGCCGGCTCCCCCAACCACCCAATTGCGAGACTTGCGAGCGTTACACCTAGCTGTGTTGCGGAAATAAATCGATTCCTGTCATCCAGAGCTTTCTGAATAAGTTGTGCTGCTTTGTTCCCCTTTTTGACTAATTCATCAATCCGCGTTCTCCTCACTCCAATCAAAGCAAATTCTGATGCGACAAAGAATGCGTTACAGAGAATGAGGAGTAGGACGATAATGAGTTTTATGACTGTATCCATAAATTACGCTGCAAGCTATTATAGCAAACAGTATTTAAGTAGTGGAATGATTCCTGAGGGTTGAATGGTTTAGTGGACTTTGGTAAAATGAGTGATACCATCAAGCCGAGGTAGCCAAGGTGGTCAAGGCACGTGTCTGAAGAACACGCCATCTCAGTTCGACTCTGAGTCTCGGCACCCAAAAAATCTGATTTAATCGAACTAACTCCTGGATTTGATATGATAGATCGTTTATGGCAGAAAATGATAATTCTCTAATAGATAAAAAGACTCTCCAACTTGAAACATTGTTGTTACAAATTTCCCAGATAGCACAAAAGAATAATAAGAAGTATTATTTTGGTGGCGGCTTTGCAATTGATCTTACATTTGGCGGTTTATCAAGATCACATGAAGATCTAGATTTTTACCCTATGGCAGAAGATACAAACTGGTGGAAAGACTGGTTTCATTCACAGGGGTATATTGTATCCAAAGACACAGATATGGAAAACTTAGTAAATGCGTTTTCTGTACTTGGCAACAACAATAATTATTTTGCAGACGTCTATCCAGTAAGCGTTGATAATAAAGGCGAAATCTCTATGCTTGTAAAAGAGCGTACGCAAGAAGTATGGGATGGCATGTTAACAATATATGGGACACGTGGTTTATGGGAAGGAAAATCATGGAATGAAGTTAAAAACGTCAATTACAAAGGACAAACGATAACAGTAGAAAACTATAAAACAATCTTACTACAAAAAGAAAACTATATAAAACTACACCCAGGAGAAACACTTTCAAAGAAACATCTCCTTGACTTTAAACGTGCCCGTATTAAACCACAAGTGTAAAATTCCCGTACTTTCGATTAGTAAACAAACCAAGTATCCGATATTAATCTTTTTTAAACACCTTTTTGAACGAAAAAAATACAAAAAAAAATATGCGTATTGCATAAATTAAGTGGAGAAATAATAGTCCATTAATTTTCCAAAAGCCTGAATAGATAGTTCGAATAGAGCTTCATCGGGAGCACCAGGTACGATACCCTTATCTTCAAACATCCGAATTTGTTGATATATCGGGCTAAACGCAAAATTGCTTACATTATCTTTTTTCAAATTTACGTACTTTGTTACAATTAGTTTCAGAAAGCGTTCGATTTTCTTTCTCTTGTAAAGTTCTTAAAATGACCCTTTTTCTGACAATTGATAAAACCCGAAGTCTTGACAAGGGATTAATTATTTCGGTAAACTCATACATATACCACACCTGTCTATGAAGTTTTCACTCAGTTTTGTTTCTTCTTTTCTTGCACTTTGTATAACCGCAGGCGTTCTTTTCGCTCATGCTTCTCCTACAAATGCACAAGGGAAGCCAGCAGACAAGCCCCATAAAGCGGTCTGTGGTCCGGCTGGTGATGACAAAGTGCGCTGTCATGCTCATGTCATTGTTGACGACAAAGGAAACCCCGAAGTAAACAAAAATGCTTTAGTAAACTGGTATGGGCCATATGGACCAACGCAGTTTCAAACAGCATATAATCTAAGCGGGAACGCCTCAGGAAGAATACTTGCAATTGTTGACGCGTATGATGATCCTCATATCCAATCCGATTTAAACAATTACGAGAGTACTGTTGGCCTTACTCAACTAAATCCTTGCTCGCCTTCAATCAGTGCCAACGCAGGCCCGTGTTTTCAAAAGGTAGATCAAACTGGTGGAACCAGTTACCCAACCTATGACTCAGGATGGGCGCTTGAAGAGTCGTTAGACGTCGAAGTTGCCAACGCAGCATGTCCAACATGCAAAATTTTACTCGTTGAAGCAAAGTCAAGCTCATATAACGATCTTCTTACCGCAGTTGATAGAGCAGTTGCAATAGGTGCAACTGTTGTCTCAAATTCCTACGGGTCAAATGAGTTTTATAGTGAGACCTCCCTGGATTATCATTTTAATAAAACTGGAGTTGCTTTTACCTTTAGCTCGGGAGATAACGGTTACGGCACAAGCTATCCGGCAGCATCACGATATGTCACCTCTGTTGGAGGCACAACGCTCTACTTGAATGGTGATAATACATGGAATAGTGAATATGTATGGAATGGTACAGGAAGCGGGTGCAGTTCGTATGAATCAAAACAGGCGTGGCAACCATATATCGGGTGTTCACGAAGGGTGATGAACGATGTCGCGGCAGACGCAGATCCCAATACCGGAGCAGCGGTCTATGACTCTGATTATTATGGGCATTCGGGATGGTTTGAAGTTGGAGGAACCAGCCTGGCGTCTCCACTTATTGCGGCGACCTATGCGCTTAACGGAATTCCAAACAATTACTCTCAAACTGCAAACTCCCTGCCTTACTACAATAATCCTTCCGCAAATCTGCATGATATCATCTTTGGGAGCAATACTAGACGCTGCAGAAGCAGCCTTTGTAAAGCAATTGTAGGGTTTGACGGACCAACAGGCTTAGGAACACCCCACGGCATAAATGCGTTTTAAAGCTGACCATCTTTCTTACGAATTTCTTACAGAGTTACAATCAAATTTTGATTGTCTACACAATATGATTGTAAGAGGTATAAGCAAGTATCAATGGACAGACTAACAAACTTATGGTACGCAAGAACTACTATATAAAAGTCGTTTTTCTGCCATATATCCATACAAACCGCCTATGAATCCAGATAAGACGACACTCACTTTTAATCCCTTTGCAGACTCCGATAAAAATTATTTCCAATTAGTTATACCAATAGAGTAGGCAATTTTATTGCGACTGTATGATTGTATGCAGTCGTTTTTCTTTTTTACGACATATTACGCAGAGAATCTTATGTATGAGAGGAGGTGAACATATTATAATGAATATTAAAAAAACACTTATTGCAGGTATCGCAACTGCAACCATCCTTGCATCAGTAGCATTGCCTGCATTTGCAGACAATACAAAGGAGATAACATACGTTAACTCCCCTTGGACGTGTCCAACGGGTGCACAGCCAAATAACAATGCAGCTGGTTTTGTAAATGTTAATTTACAAAACGGCAATATCAATGGAGAATTTTCCGTGAAAGGTGGACAAGTAAACGAAACCTATCAGGTTTACATTACCACTCAAAATTGCGGAACTGTTGAGGTAGTCGGCACACTGACAACAAATGGTCAGGGAAACGGCAATGTGCACTTTACTGTGCCACAAATTGCAGGTGCAACGTCGTATGACGTGTATGCCTGGAATCATAATTTTACACAGTATATAGCCGCACATGCGGTTAGTAACTAATTTTACTTTGCACGATTGTGCTTAGTTAACAAAGCCCCCATTAAATGGAGGCTTTGTTGTTTTAGTGGCGGTTTGAGTATTTACGAAATACGATTAAAAAACAATTAAGGCTTCTGTTTTAGATTATGGGGTAATTTTTGGTATATCAAATTCTTTTTTGCATGTTAACGTACGTTATTTATAAAGCCTTTTGAGTTTTCGGATAGAATCTTCTTATCCTTTGATTTAATTCACTTTTTTCGTACTGCGGAAGTGGGGAACAAAATGAGCAGCTATTTTCCTGAATATCGAGAATAGCTTGAAAAAAAGTTCGACTCCGCTTCTTTTATAAAATTCATAATACTACCCCTTTACGAATAAACCAGTGATACCTTTATTACAATAATCTTACCCAGTTATTATGTTACTTATGTTTTTTAAAATTATATTTTAAAAATGATATATTTTTGTCAACGAAGCATACTTATAGAGTATTGAAGTTCTTCTCTGAAAGAAGAATTTTTTTATGGATCATCATATAAAAATATAACAAAAAAGATAGGAGGTGAAAAATACTATGAATATTAAAAAAACTATTGCATCGGGAGTTGCCATCGCAGGACTTTTAGCAGCAACAACGTTTCCGGCGTTTGCGGCAAATGATAAGTTAACAATGTATGGCAGCTTTACTGGGAATTGTAGTACCGGAGCGACAAGTGGAGTAGCAGAAGGGTTTGCCAACCTCAATGAAGTAGATACAAATATAAACGGAGTGGTTTCGCTCAAAAATGCAATGCCCAACTCAACGTACATTATTTACCTGGTTGCCCAAACCTGTGCTTCAACAGTACTCGGGACAATAACAACGAATGACCAGGGAAACGGGAATCTTTCTGTTGATAAGACACCCGCGCCCAGCACGCCTCAGTGGGTTGTAGTAGCAGGCAATCTAGCTGTACCAGGTGATGTTCTCCTGTCTACACTAGGCCAATAAACTATATTACTTTGCACTCTTCTGTGCTTTTAGTTAACAAAGCCTCCTAATACAGGAGGCTTTGTTATTTTGACAGTAACTTTGGTATTGTCAACTTTCTCTCTAAACAACTTCCCTCTTGTTTCTATTCTCTGTTTTGCTATTATAGTTCTCATGCTCATTATTACCGGGACTGTTGCTTATGACTATATTATGGATTTTCCCGGAAGTTTTGGTGACCATATTCTGCCTGACCAGATCCACAAAATTAATGTATCCTTTATTGTCAATAAATTCGCGAGACGTCGGGGCGGTACTGCGGGAAATGTTGCTTACTCTTTGGGTTTACTTTCTACGCCCCATATCCTCTACTCTGTTGCGGGAAAAGATTTTGATGAATATAAAAAAGGATTTCGTACAGTAAAAATCTCACTCGACCACGTTGTCATAGATAAAAAAACCTACACGGCAACAGGATTTGCCATGACTGATAAAAATAATAACCAGATATGGGGATACTTTTATGGCGCTGCCGAAAATAATCCAAAGCTGCAGTTAAAAAAAGTTGCAACAAAAAATGACTTAGTTTTGATTGGTCCGGCGGGAACGAAGGGACCAATAACGTTTGTGCGGCAATGTGTTGAAGAGAAAATTCCGTATATGTTTGATCCTGGATTTAACCTGACATATGTGTCTGACGAGCATTTAGCAATAGGTGTAACACATGCAGCATATATCATTGGCAATGATTACGAATTAGATATAATCAAACATAGAGTAAAGAACTGGGGAAAACTATGTAAAGATAAAACAATCATCACAACTCTTGGTGAAAAAGGCGCTATTATTAATGATAAGGGAACTGTTTACAATATAAAACCTGCAAAACCAAAACGAGTCATTGATCCTACAGGAGCCGGAGATGCATGGAGAGCAGGTTTTTTAGCAGGTTTAGAAAGAAATTTTGATTTACAAACGTGTGGACAAATGGGAGCACTTGCTGCGACATATGCAATTGAACAGTATGGCACACAAGAACATACCTATAACAAAAAAATATTTGAAAATAGATATAGACAAACATATGGGAGTTTGATAAAGTGATAAAATCTTAACGTCTTTGTTTTCCAACTGGTTCGCAACGACGTGTAATAAATATAAATGAAAAAAACTGAAAAAGAATACGATGTTAAAGATTTAGGTTTAGCAAAAGAAGGAAAGCTCAAGATTGAGTGGGCCGGGCAGCAGATGCCTGTGCTTCGAAAAATTAAAGATAGGTTTGCGAAAACAAAATTACTCAAAGGTCTCACTATTGCTGCGTGTCTGCATGTCACTTCTGAAACGGCAAATTTGATGATCGCGTTAAAAGCAGGAGGAGCACATGTAATACTTTGTGCTTCCAATCCCCTATCTACCCAAGATGTAGTCGCAGCATCATTGGTAAAGGATTTCGATATTCCCACCTATGCTATTCACGGCGAAGACAGCAAATCATATCACAAGCATTTAAACCAGGTTTTGGATTGCAAGCCAAATATTACCCTGGATGACGGCGGTGATTTAATTTATTTACTGCATACCAAGCGGCAAGAGTTATTGCCAAATATGTTAGGTTCTGCTGAAGAGACAACAACCGGCGTGATTAGAGTTCGAGCAATGGAAAAAGATGGCGTACTCAAACTTCCTGTTATTGGGGTAAATGAATCTGATACCAAGCATCTTTTTGATAACCGCTATGGCACCGGACAATCAACAATTGACGGAGTTATCCGGGCGACAAATGTATTACTTGCAGGCAAAACATTTGTTGTTGGAGGATATGGTTGGTGCAGCCGCGGTATTGCCATGCGGGCAAAAGGTATGGGAGCAAATGTGATTGTGACTGAGGTCGATACTGTACGTGCTTTGGAAGCAGCAATGGATGGATATCGTGTCATGCCCATGATGAAGGCGGCAAAAATTGGTGATATTTTTGTCTCTGCGACGGGAGATAAGCATGTGATTAGTTTGGATACAATCAAAGCAATGAAAGAAGGCGCAATTTTGGCTAACTCCGGACATTTTGATGTGGAAGTGGACATGGCGGGACTCGAAAAAATTGCAAAAAGCAAACGGCGTCTCAGAAATTCTCTGGACGAATATATTTTGCGGGACGGAAAAAAAGTATATGTCCTGGGTGAAGGACGTCTCGTCAATCTCGCGGCAGCAGAAGGCCATCCCGCAGAAGTGATGGATATGTCTTTTGCTAACCAAGCTTTAGCTGTAGAATTTTTCTTAAAGCACAAAGGGAAACTTGAACATAAAGTATATGTATTGCCAAAGCAACTAGATCAAGAAGTAGCAGGTTTAAAATTGGAAGCAATGGGGATTTCAATAGATACACTCACATCTGAACAGGCAAAATATTTATCCTCATGGGATGAAGGAACACAATAAGTATGCAAAAAAAACAATTTTCTCTAAAAAGAGTATTAATACTTGTTTTTATTATTGTTCTGATTCCAATTATTGTTTACGTTTTACAGCCTAGTACTGCAGCGTGTGGTAATTTTATTAACAATGCTCGTACTTGTCCTATAGCAGGTTATACCTGTCAAAATTCCGCTATGGCAGATGTAGGAGCAAGTTGTACAAAAAAATCACTCAGTGATTATTATCTGGACTTGGCCTACAATAAAAAATTGCCTTTTCTATATTGAGCTTTATTCAACTACAAAACAGGCTCTATATAGTAATTCCAAAAACTTTCTGCTAAAATAAGTAACTACTGCGGGTGTAGTTCATCGGTAGAACGTCTCCTTGCCAAGGAGAAGGCAATGGGTTCGATTCCCACCACCCGCTCCCCGAACAATTGCATTTGCTGTAATCTATTAGCAGTACCTCTGTGATCCAAAATATGCAATCACTTTTACGAAATATCCGCTTCTCTGTGCTTGTAAGCAGTATTCTTTTATCAGGAGGAGTATTTTTATGGGTGGAGCTTTTTATTGCCAGTAGACAATTACAAATTATCCGGTTAGAGCAGGTATATGGTTTTATTGCCCTCATTTATGTATATCTTACTCTTCTCATAGGTCCGCTCTGTTTCAGGTTCAGTAAAATTCCTTTCAAATCCTCCTACTTACGATCACGAAGAGCTCTGGGTGTATCTGTATTTTATTTTGCATTTTTGCACAGCAGCATTGCATTTTTTGGGCAACTCGGTGGAATTGCGGGTTTGGGATTTCTGGGTAATGGATATCTTACTGCAGTTAGTGCGGGATTTATAGCGCTTGTTATTTTCTTTTTTCTTACGATAACCTCTTTGGATTATGCAGTTGCGAAATTGCACTTTAAGAACTGGAAATTACTTCATCGTTTTGTATATCTCGCGGGAGTTTTACTCCTTATTCATGTTGTAATGCTTGGGACACACTATAGTAATTTATCAGGGAACATTTCCCAAATAACATATATTGCGCTTGTAATTCTCTGTTTGCTTGAAGCACCAAGGATTGATAGTTGGATTACCAAGAGGTTTGTTCTTCCTCAATTTCGCTTTACTACTACTGTTTTTCTTCTCATCTTTAGCAGCATTTACTTTACAATTTTCTCTCCTTTTATAGCATTCCCCGGAGGAACATTTTCTTTTGATATTCATGCAGTGCATAGACAACTTGCGCAACAAGCGCTTATTGATAATACGAAAATTCCCGGGCTTAATGGTGACAGGAACAAACGCTACTCTGTGTCTTTTAATAACCCGGAAAATGTACAACCTCATCAAGATACGACGTTACGCTTTCGTACTTATGATGCCTCAAGCGGTATCCATGTTGCCTATTACCGCTTTATTTACGCAAAAACCATGCATATGCTCGTTGTTGATAGTACGCTTTCATATTTTACCCATATGCATCCAACGCAAGAAGGCAGTGATTTTGTTATCAATACAGCTACGAAATCAGCAGATACAAATCTCACAAAAGTATTTGGTAGTTATGAAGTAACCCTGAATACGCATGGAGGATTAAAAGCTAGTGATATGACACTAGGAAATGACATGCTTTCATTTACGATCAAAGATGCCAAAACCAAACAGCCAATTACAAATCTGAAGCCATATCTTGCATCTTTTGGCCATGTAACTATGATTAATGAAAAAACGTACGATTTTCTTCATGTGCATCCATACAGTGTAGTTATTCCTCAACCTAATGCATCAAGCGGACCAACAGTTGATTTTTTGCCCATTGGTATTTACGGACCATTTAAGCCAGGTATCTATCGTGCATTTGCAGAATTTAATCCTAATGGTAAAGTATTTACAGCAGACTTTACTGTACAAGTGAGGTAATACATGAGAAAAATATTTTCATTAGTAATAATACTATCGTTCACAATTCTCTATACTTATCCTGTTGAAGCTCACTTTCTTGCGGTTGATAACAATATTGGAGCAGAACTGCATGTTGACCCATATGATGAGCCTGTGGTAGGAGAACAAGCAGCTTTTTTATTTGAGTTCAAAGACAAACAGAATAAGTTCCAGCAAAAAAGTTGTGATTGTATATTTTCTATTGTTGAAAGCGGGAAAGAAATATTTTCTCAACCGTTATCTACCGCTAGTATTTTCTATACGTTTCCGCAACGGGATATATACCAGGTAAAAGTGGTAGGAAAACCCCTAACACATAATGTTTTTCAATCCTTTACCTTAACATGGGAGTTCCGCGTTGACAAACAGGCACATGGACAACCGTCCTTTTTTGCTACACACATTGTTCATTTTATTGGCGCAGGAGTATTATTTATTCTTTTACTTAGTTACATTGTGTATAATCATATATGTAGAAAAAACTCTCTCGCGAGAGGTAGTAATAAAAAAAATGATACAGAAAATAACAACCCCGTGTATTAGCATAAATATATGAAACAACTAATTGTAGCACTCATCGCTTTAGGTATTGCCATCGGTGCATTTTATTATTTGCAGACAACTCAAAAACAGCAACAGCCCACACCGCTTGCAAAATTAATTCCAACGAATACAATAAAACATATGATGACAATAAATAGTACTGCGTTTCAAGACAATGGTACTATTCCTGACAAATATACGTGTAAAGGTGAAAATGTCAATCCCCCCCTCTCTTTTTCCAATGTGTCTCATAATGCTAAAAGTTTGGTGTTGCTAGTGGACGATCCTGATGCGCCAATGGGTACATTTGTCCATTGGGTAGTATTTAATATGTCGCCAGATACAAAAGAGATCCCTGAAAATTCTGTTCCGGTAAATAGTGTGCAGGGAGTAAATAGTGCTCAAAAAAACAGTTACATGGGTCCCTGTCCCCCGTCAGGCACCCATCATTATTTCTTCAAACTATATGCTCTGGATATCATGCTTGCTGCTGACGCGCATGCAGATAAGAAAACAATAGAACAAAAAATGCAAGGCCACATTATCGAACAAGCCCAGCTTGTAGGATTATATAGTCATCGTTGAATGCTCCGCTTCAATTTGATATCATTGTCAGACAGTACTAATTGAGTAAAAAGTATATATTGCGGAGTGGTGTAACGGCAACACGCCTGACTTTGGATCAGCGCGACTCTAGGTTCGAATCCTAGCTCCGCAGCTAGCTTCATCCCAGTAGTCTCTTATTAGAACCTTCTATTGCTGCATTTTGAGAGAATCTATGATTTAGCATCCTTTTTATAGTGTTTTCCCCATTGTTCCATTGTTACTAAAAGTGGCTTTACAGTTTCCCCAAGTTTGGTAAGAGAATACTCAACTTTTGGAGGAATTTGTTTATAGACCTCTCTATGAATGATTCCATTTTCTTCAAGTTCTCTCAGATGTAAGGTGAGCATTCGTTGTGTAACACCTGGAATCAATCGCTGTAATTCTCCAAATCTTCTTGACTTGGTGAGTAAAGCATATAAAATCATTGGCTTCCATTTTCCTCCAATGATACTGATTGCCGTCTCCACACCGCATTCATCCTTGGTACGCTCTGTTGTCTTCGTTTTTTGACTTAA
>WNFI01697549.1_pt1 | contig 40886 bp, 36 predicted proteins | sample 5400471 | NCBI WGS metagenome assembly WNFI01 (sample SAMN13153348, study PRJNA577476) | soil metagenome | isolation source: 100 cm saprolite on Douglas fir-dominated hillslope | place: USA:California | collected 2013-09-17 | reverse complement strand
TGAAACTCCAACGTGGCATCGAGCAGCGCCGGAATGTCAAAAACCGCTCTTTCATTATCGATCACCAATGGAGCGATTCCCGCCGCGGCCACCAGCGCGGCCGGTACCTGAATCCGGTCATGCTCCCGAGTGACGGTCCAGGTCTCCAATCGCTTGTCTTGAAACGCCAGATTGAGCGCGCCCCAGCGCAGCAGGGCAGCGCGTGCCAGCGGGGTATCCCCTCCCCAGTGACGTTGTGCCAGCGCCATTGCGGAACTGGCCGCAATTTCACCGTGCGGCAGCGTCATCAGATCCTGAATATATTTCACCATTTCATCCGGTGGAACATGCAGGTCCATATAGGGTGCCGTCTCGGTCATGGTCGGCATTTTACCCTAAGTAGGATTCTCGAGACTGAACATGGCATTCTCGTCATCGTAGGCAAAGGCCTCGGCATATCGGCCCCAGCTCACCACGGCCCGCAGGGTCTGATCCGCGGCCTCTTCGTTCATGAAATCCTCCAATTCGTCGACGAACCGGCTCTTGCGCGCCGAATGGGAGGCGCGTTCGTCCAAAACCCTCCGAATATGGGCAGCCAGGGGCACGTAGGTCAGTAAATGACGAGTGAAAATCCGCTTGCGCTCGTCGAGCTCGGAGCGGGCGAAAGCCAATCCGTCCTCGGTCAATTTCAAGTCGCCGCCCTCGAGTTCCGCGAATCGCAGCATCTGCAAGGTTTCCGCCACGGGAAACAGTTCGTCGATCTCCATTTGCAGATCCGACGCGATTTCCGGCAAATCGGCTTTGCCGTTGAAGGGCGGGGCTGCGACGGCTTCCATCAGGCCCGCCAGCAAGTTCGAGGACACCCTCGGCAATACGCTCCCGATCCCCAAACCCGGGAAGCGCTCCTGCCGGGCGGCGCCCGGGCCGCCCAGCGGACGCGCGGTCATCTCGACATAAATACGTTCCACCAGCTCGCGAAAACTCGGGTCGAGACGATTGCGCGGCTGCGGCAGCGACACCTTGATCTCGCTCAGGATCCTGCCCGGATTGCTGCCGAACACCAGGATGCGATCGCACATCAGGACCGCCTCTTCGATGTTGTGAGTCACCAGAATGACGCCCTTGATGGGCATCCGGCCCTCGGCCCACAAATCCAGGAAATCGGTGCGCAGCGTCTCCGCGGTAAGCACGTCCAGCGCGGAAAACGGTTCGTCCATGAGCAGGATATTCGGATGAACCACGAGTGCGCGGGCGAAACCCACGCGTTGCCGCATGCCGCCCGAAAGCTCGCGGGGATAGGCGGACTCGAATCCGTCCAAGCCGATGAGATCGATCGCCGCCAGGGACCGTTTGCGGATGTCAGCCCTCGCCATTCGCTGCGCCTCGAGGCCGAGCGCCACGTTCTCGAACACGGTCAGCCACGGAAACAGAGCGAAGCTCTGGAAAACCATGGCGATCCCGGGCGCAGGGCCCGAAATCGGCTGGCCCATATAGCGCAGGTGGCCTGCGGTCGGCTCCGCCAGTCCGGCAATGAGCCGCAGCAAGGTCGACTTGCCCGAACCGGATCGCCCCAGCAGCCCCACGATTTGGCCCTCTCGCAGCTCGAGATTCATGCCCTCGAGCACCAGCAATTCCGCGCCATCCGGCTTGGGGAAGGCCTTGCGCACATCGTTGCATTGCAGTAGCGGAGAGTCGTTCATGGCCAAACCTGTCAGGTAAGTCGATATTTGCGCTCGGCGTAGTAATACAAGGGACGCCAAAAAAGCCTGTTAATGACCACGACGAACAAACTCATCGTGCCTATCCCCAAGATGATGCGATGAAAGTCCCCGGCGGCCGTCGCCTCCGCGATATAAGACCCGAGTCCCCGCGCCTTCACTTGGGTGCGGCCCCAAGTCGCCAATTCGGCGACGATGGCGGCGTTCCACGACCCGCCCGACGCCGTAATGGCACCCGTGACGTAGAACGGCAAAATTGCCGGCAACGCGACCTTGCGCCACCACAGCCAACCCGTGACGCGAAAATTTGCCGCGGCATAGCGCATCTCCGCCGGTATGGCCGACGCGCCGGCGATGACATTGAACAGAATGTACCACTGAGTGCCCAATATCATCAGCGGACTCAGGAAAACGTCGGGATTGAGCTTCCAGGAGACGATGCCGTATACCGCGATGGGAAACAGTAGATTCGCCGGGAAAGCCGCCATGAACTGGGCAATGGGCTGAACGATCTGCGCCGCCCGCGGCCGCATGCCGACCCACACTCCGACCGGCACCCACACGAAGCTCGCGAGCGCGATCAAAATGAACACCCGCAACATGGTGAGCGTCGCGAGTCCGCACACCTCGAGAGCCTCCCGCAGCGGTGTGTTCTTGATCAGCACCCAGACGATGTGCCAGAGACCCAGAACGACGGCCACGACCACGAGCGTCACCCACAAGAGATCCAGACTGCGCTTGGGGGCCACCGCTACCGCGACGAGCGGTTCATCGCTGCGCTTCACCGCCCGGCTGGTCCACAGCACGGCGGCATGAAAGGCCACGGTCGCGGCTTGAATCAATCGCGATCGGTGCATCATGGTCAGCGCCCAGGAATCCGGCACGCGGACTCCGGGTTCCTGTTCCACGCGAAAGCGGTCCACCCAGGCCACCAAAGGCCGAAACAGCAATTGGTCGTACAGCAGAATCACGATCAACATGGTGGCGATCGCCCAGCCGATTGCGTTAAGGTTTTTCTGCTGAATGGCGAGTGCGATATAGGAACCGACGCCCGGCAAGGCGACGGTGGTGGGTCCTACGCTGATCGATTCCGAGGCGACGACGAAGAACCACCCGCCCGACATGGACATCATCATGTTCCATATGAGCGCGGGCATGGCGAACGGCACCTCCAGCTGCCAGAAGCGCATCCACGGCGATAGACGGAACGACTCGCTTGCTTCAATCAGTTCCAGCGGAACCGTGCGCAGCGACTGATAAAAGCTGAAGGCCATGTTCCACGCTTGGCTGGTGAATATGGCGAAGATGGCGGCGAATTCGGCGCCGAGCACCCGCCCCGGAGCCAAGGACATGAAGAACACGACCGTAATCGAGATGAAACCCAGGATGGGCACCGACTGCAGAATGTCAAGGATCGGCACCAACAGCTTGCCGGCCCGCTCGCTCTTGGCGGCCCAGGTCGCGTATGTCAGAGTGAACGCCAGCGATAGAACAAGCCCGGCCAACATCCGGAACGTGGTACGTGCCGCATATTCCGGCAGATGCGAGGGATCCAGTGACAGCGGCGTTATTTCGAGCTGCGACAGCGGGGCGAACAACCCCCGCGATGTCTCGCCCAAAAAAGCGATCAACCCGATGACGACGATGAATGCCAGCACGTCCCAGCGAGATGCAAAGTCGCGGAGAAAGACATGGGGCGCGAAGCGATTCATCGGTGCATTCTCGCAGGACAGTCGACGAAGTAGCTAGTAGGGTACGTGTTTATGGAAAAGAGTTTCACCGCCACCGCGCCGAGCGGCGCTTCACCGGCAGTTCCGCCGGCGGCGCAAACGCACTTCAATGTTTTGGGCGCCATCAGTTTCGCGCACTTTCTCAACGACATGATGCAGTCGCTGATCGTTGCGATCTATCCGCTGCTGAAAGGCGAATTCCACCTGAGTTTCGTGCAGATCGGCGTGATCACGCTGACCTATCAGATCTGCGCTTCCATTTTGCAGCCGGTCATCGGCGTTTACACCGACAAGCACCCACAGCCTTACTCACTCAGTCTCGGCATGGGTTTCACCTTGATCGGCATGGTGACTCTGGCTTTTGCGCCGAATTATGCGAGCGTGCTGGCGGCCGCGGCGCTGATCGGGGCGGGCTCTTCGATTTTTCATCCGGAATCCTCGCGGATTGCCCGCCTGGCGTCGGGCGGTCGCCACGGTCTCGCGCAGTCGATTTTCCAAGTGGGCGGCAATGCGGGCAGCGCCATGGGTCCGTTGCTGGCCGCCCTCATCGTCAATCCGCACGGGCAAGCGAGTCTCGCGTGGTTTGCACTGGCCGCCATGCTCGCCATCGCCGTGCTGGCGAAGGTGGGCGCATGGTACAAACGCCGGCATCTTGATCGCACCGGCGGATCCAAGAGCCGGCCGGCCGTTTCGAGCCCGGTGTCGGCGCGCAGGGTGGCCTGGTCGATCGGCATCCTGGTGGTGTTGATCTTCTCGAAGTATTTCTACATCGCCAGCATCACGAGCTACTACAGCTTCTATCTGATCGAGAAATTTCACGTGTCGGTGCGGTCGGCGCAGATCTATCTATTCGTATTTCTGTTCGCGATGGCGCTCGGCACCCTCCTCGGCGGTCCCATCGGCGACCGCATCGGCCGCAAGCGCGTCATTTGGGCATCCATCCTGGGCGTCGCGCCCTTCACGATACTTCTGCCGTTCGTCGGCTTGATGTGGACCTGCGCTTTGAGTTTCGTCATCGGATTCGTGCTGTCCTCGGCCTTCTCGGCCATCGTCGTATTCGCGCAGGAACTGATGCCCGGCAAGGTGGGCGCCGTGTCCGGTTTGTTCTTCGGCTTCGCCTTCGGCATCGGCGGCATCGGCGCGGCCGTGCTCGGCGGGCTCGCGGATCAGTACGGCGTCGAGTTCGTGTATCGCATCTGCGCGTATTTGCCGCTGCTCGGCATGGTGGCCGCGTTCTTGCCCGATATCGAACATCGATCCCGGGCCGCCGGCGCGCTTCGCGGCGAGCGTGCGCTCACGACTCCTTGACCGGTCAAATCCCTTGGCACAACAACTCATCATAGCCATCGGTCAATACGGTGTAGTCGTGGTGGTCGTCAACGTGCTTCTCAACCAAATCGGACTTCCCGTGCCGGCGGTTCCGACGCTGATCGTCGCCGGCGCCGTCGCCGGCGCCGCGGGCGGACAAATGCTGCTGCTGTCGCTGTTCTTTTGGTCGGTAATTGCCTGCCTGGTCGCCGACTCCGGCTGGTACCTGGTCGGACAGCAGTACGGCATTCGAGTGCTGAAAACCCTGTGCAAGGTTTCCTTGGAACCCGATTCATGCGTCAGTCAAACGCAGACTCGCTTCGAACGCTGGGGCATCAACTCACTGGTCATCGCAAAGTTCGTTCCCGGCCTCTCGATCATCGCGCCGCCGATGGCCGGCGCGATGCGCATCGGGTGGCCGCGGTTCGTTTTTCTGAGCACCGGCGCCGCCGTTCTCTGGGTTGGGTTCGCCATCGGCGCCGGCATGTTGTTCAAATCGCAGATCGGGCGATTGCTGGAACATGTGAGCGCCGTCGGCAGCGCTGCCGGCGTCGGGGTCGTGTTCCTGCTGGCCGCCTACATCGCATTCAAGTGGTGGGAGCGGCGCCGGTTCTACAGGATGCTGCGCATGGCACGGATCAGCGTCGCGGAGCTCTATGATCTCATTCAAGCCGGCGCATCACCCCTGATCATCGACGTGCGTTCAATCACCGCGCGCGAGCTCGAGCCGCGCTGGATTCCCGGCGCGCGGCACGTTCCCCTCCAGGACGTCGCGCACCACGTCAAGGAACTCCCGCGCGATCGGGATATCATTCTCTATTGCAATTGTCCGAGCGAAGCCTCGGCGGCGCGCGTCGCGAAGATCTTGATGAATCACGGCTTCAAGCGGGTCCGGCCCCTGCAGGGCGGTCTCGATGCCTGGGTCGCCGCCGGCTATGCTGTGATCTCGACGCGGGCGCCGAATCCTTAGGAGCGCGATTATTACGCATCACGTGGTCATTGTCGGCGCCGGCTTCGGCGGCTTGGCGGTAGCGCAGGGTCTGGCCGGCGCCGACGTCGAGATCACGATCATCGATCAACGCAATCATCATTTGTTCCAGCCTCTGCTGTATCAAGTCGGCACGGCGACACTGGCAACTTCGGAAATTGCGTGGCCGATCCGGCATTTGCTGCGCAAGCGCAAAGAGGTCACCACGCTTCTCGGCGCGGTGACGGGAGTCGACACCGAGAATCGCAAAGTGCTGCTCGAAGATGGCGGCATGGTCGCTTACGACACCTTGGTGTTGGCGACGGGCGCCCGGCACGCCTACTTCGGACACGACGAGTGGGAGCCGTACGCGCCGGGCCTCAAGGCCTTGGAAGACGCCACGACCATCCGCCGGCGAGTCCTGTTGTCCTTCGAACGCGCCGAATGTGAGACCGATCCGGCCCGCCGCGCCGCGCTGCTCACCTTCGTGATCGTCGGCGGCGGACCCACCGGGGTGGAACTATCCGGCGCGATCGCCGAACTTGCGCATCAGAATCTGCCCGAGGAATATCGGCACATCGACACGCGCAAGGCGCGCGTGGTGCTGATCGAAGCGGGTCCGCGCATTTTGCCGAGCTTTACCGAGGATCTCTCCGCCTACGCCCACGCGTCGCTCGAGCGCCTGGGCGTTGAAATTCAACTGAAGCAGGCCGTCAGCGAATGCAGCGACCAGGGCGTGATCTACGGCGGCCGGCCGCTCGCGGCGAAAGTCATCCTGTGGGCGGCGGGCGTTCGCGCATCGGCGGCCGCCGCTTGGGCGGGGCTGCCGGCCGACGGCGCCGGACGGGCGCAGGTGGAAGCCGACCTCTCCGCGCCGGGTCATCCGGAAATCTTCGTCATCGGCGACACCGCAACCATCAATGCCTGGCGCGGCAAACCTGTGCCCGGAATCGCTCCCGCGGCCAAGCAGCAAGGCATGCATGTTGCCCGCACCATCAGGATGCGCCTCGGCGGCAACACCACACCGCGAATTTTCCGCTACCGGCATTCCGGCAATTTAGCCACCATCGGCAAGCGCGCGGCCGTCATCGATTTCGGCTGGATCAAGGTCCGCGGCTGGGTCGCCTGGTGGCTTTGGGGTCTCGCCCACATTTATTTCTTGATCGGCGTGCGCAATCGCCTTGCCGTCGCCCTCAGTTGGTTGTGGATATACGTCACCGGCAGCCGCAGCGCGCATCTGATTACTCAGGGCGAACAGCGGCCGCGGACCGAGTAGCAGACCGCGTCAATCGGACCCGTCAGCCGTTGAGCAGCTGCATCATGCCAGGCTGATAACGTTGCCCCACCGCGACTCCCAGAGGCGCCACCGCTTCGATGCGCTGCAGCTCCTTCGTGCTCAAAGTGACTTGGGGCGCCGCGAGGTTTTCCTCCAAGCGGCTCAGGTTGGTGGTTCCGGGAATGGGCACGATATCCGTGCCCTGCGCCAGCAACCACGCGAGCGCCAACTGCGAGGGGGTGCAGCCCTTTTCCTTGGCGATGAGATTGATCTGCTCCAGAACCGCGAGATTCTTCGCGAAATTCTCGCCCTGGAAGCGGGGAGACTGACGTCTCCAATCGTCGGCCGCGAGATCCTCCAATTTGCGGAAGCGGCCGGCGAGAAATCCCCGGCCCAACGGGCTGTAGGGCACGAACCCGATGCCGAGCTCACGAACGGCCGGCAGGATCTCATCCTCCGGATCCCGGCTCCACAGGGAATACTCGGTCTGCAGCGCGCTGATGGGATGCACCTTGTGCGCGCGCCGGAGCGTGGCGGGCGCCGCTTCGGACAATCCGAGATAGCGCACCTTGCCCTGCGTGACCAATTGGGCCATGGCGCCCACCGTCTCTTCGATCGGCACCCTGGGATCGACACGATGCTGGTAGTACAAGTCGATGTAGTCGACACCGAGCCTTTTCAGCGACGCCTCACAGGCGGCACGCACATAGTCCGGGCTGCCGTTGACGCCGCGGTTCGTGGTGCCCGGCTCGCGCACGATCCCGAACTTGGTGGCGAGCACCGCCGAATCGCGCCTGCCTCGCAATGCCTTGCCCACGGTGACTTCGTTGGTGTGAGGGCCGTACACATCGGCCGTATCCAGAAAAATGACGCCGAGCGCGAGCGCACGGTGAATCAGCGAGATTCCCTGCGCCTCGGTGGCTCCGCTGCTCGAGTAGAAATCGGACAGGCCCATGCAGCCCAATCCGAGCTCGGAGACCTTCAAACCCTGCCTGCCCAATGCACGCATCTTCATATCGCCTGCTCCTTCAATTCTACTGCTGACCGACGCCGCCACCGGCGCCTTCGACTCGAACGCTCGCGTGGTAGCCGTCCGGCTGGTGCGGTCAGCGGCCCCAGTGCCGCTTCCATGTCAGATAGCCTGCGCCTTGCCACTCCCTGGATAAATAGCGACAATCTTCATGGTTTATGAAGTACCACTTCACAATCAGTCTCGCTTGAGCGCCTACCCCGTCAGCCCGGATCAGTTGCCGGCCGTGGCGGCGTTCGCGCGAGTGGCGCAGCTCGCCAGTTTTTCGAAGGCGGCGGCGACGTTGGGGGTCAGTCCGTCCGCGCTGTCGCAAACCATCCGCGCACTCGAAGCCCGCCTCGGCATCCGCCTCTTGAACAGAACCACGCGGCGGGTCGGCGTCACCGAAGCGGGCGCGCTGTTCTTGCAACGCGTCCTCCCGGCGCTCGAGCAATTCACGGCCGCCTTCAGCGAGCTGGACGAGCTGCGGGGCAACCCCACGGGTACGCTGCGCATCAGCCTGCCGCGCATCGCCATGACCACCATCGTCGCGCCCTTGCTGCACGATTTTTGCGGTGCCTATCCGCAGATTCGACTCGAGCTGATCGCCGACGACCGGTTCGTGGATCTGATCGGCGAGGGTTTCGATGCCGGCATTCGCTTGGGCGAACGCCTGGCGCAGGACATGATCGCTGTGCGCGCCACGCGCGAACAGCGCATCGCCGTCGTCGGCTCGCCGGAGTACTTCGAGCGCCACCCCCGGCCGCTGCAGCCCGCCGATCTGCACCAGCATCGGTGCCTGCGCTTTCGCTTCAGCAGCGGCGTGATCTACCGGTGGGAATTCGGCCGGGCCGGACAGGAGTTCGAAATCGACGTCGACGGCCCGCTCATCTGCAATGACAATACGCTGATGCAGGTTGCCGCCAAACAGGGGGTGGGGCTCGCGCATTTGATGGAGGATCTGGTGCGCGAGGACTTGGCCGGCGGCGCACTGGTGCGGGTGCTGGAAGACTGGTGTCCCCCCTTCCCCGGCTTCTATCTTTACTATCCTAGCCGTGCCCAGATGCCCTTGAAGCTGCGTGTCCTGATCGATTTCCTGGCGGCGCGGCTGAGCTCAACCTGAGGCGCGCGAGCGCCGGTAGGATGTCGGCTGCAGGGATGTCGGCTGCAGACATGCTGGTTCGTCCTTGTACTGGTTCGCCCTTGAATATGAAGAGGTACCCACCGAATGCTGTACGCCGTTCTCTGCTATCACTCGGAAGATGTCGTGACTTCATGGCCGGCCGAACAGGAAGATGCCGTCATGGGCAAACTCGCGGCCGTGGAAGAAAGGCTGGCAAAGGCCGGGCGGCTGGGCCCCGTAGCGCGGCTCATGCCGACCACGGCGGCGACGACGCTGCGCAAGGATAGCGACCCGCCGTTGGTGCTCGATGGCCCGTTCGCCGAGACCAAGGAGCAGCTGCTGGGATTTTTCATCATCGACTGCTCGGATCTCGCGGAAGCGATTTCCACGGCATCGGAATTGGCGCGCGCCAATCCCGGCGGTGCGTACGAGTTGAGACCCGTGGCGGTGCTGCGGGCCAATCGTAGCTTCGAATGAATGACCCGGCTTGGATCAATGCCGCGCTCATATCCGCCCGTCCCCAGGCGATCGCCGCGCTGCTGCGCTACTTCCGCGACATGGATACCGCGGAAGAGGCCTATCAGGATGCCTGCCTTCGCGCCTTGAGAAATTGGACCCAGAATGGACCGCCGCGCGACCCGGCGGCGTGGCTGATTCTGGTGGGAAGAAATGCCGCGCTCGACGTCGCACGGCGCCATCGGAAACTCGAGCCCCTACCCTCCGACGATGCGCTGTCGGACCTCGACGACGTCGAATCGCAGCTGGTCGACCGGCTCGACAGCGCCGACTACCGCGACGATCTGCTGCGGCTGCTGTTCGTCTGCTGTCACCCCGAGCTTCCGGCGACTCAGCAGATCGCGCTCGCGCTGCGCATCGTTTCCGGGCTCAGCGTCAAGCAGATCGCACGCGCGTTTTTGGTGAGCGAGAGCGCCATGGAGCAGCGGATCACGCGGGCAAAAGCGTGCGTGGCCAAAGCCAATCTGCCGTTCGAGACGCCGGGCGCAGTGGAGCGTTCCCGGCGTCTCGCGGCGGTCGCCACCATGATTTACCTGATTTTCAACGAGGGTTACTCGGCGACGGGCGACACGGCGAGCGCGCGATTCACACTGTGCGATGAAGCCATCCGTCTCGTCCGGCTGCTGTTGCGGCTCTTCCAGAGTGAACCGGAAGTCATGGGATTGACGGCGCTGCTGCTGCTGCAGCATTCGCGGACCCCGGCACGGTTGGATGCTGATGGGCAAATCGTCCTCATGGAGGATCAAGATCGGAGCCTCTGGAACCGCGCCATGATCGACGAAGGACTCGCCCTGATCGACAAGGCCATGCGGCATGCGCAGCCCGGACCCTATCAGGTGCAAGCCGCCATCGCGGCATTGCACGTGCGCGCGGCAACGCCCGAGCAGACCGACTGGCCGCAGATCGAACTCCTCTACGCAACCTTGGAGAAACTACAGCCCTCCCCGGTAGTGACTCTCAATCGTGCCGTCGCTCTCGCCAAGGTGCAAGGTCCGGCGGCGGCACTCGCGCTCATCGAGCCGCTCGCCGGGAAATTGTCGGGTTACTTCTATTTTTTTGGGGTCAAGGGCGCGCTCCTGCGGGACATGGGAAAGGTCGAAGAAGCGCGCGATGTCTACAATCGCGCGATTGCACTGGCCAACTCGGCCGCGGAAGCCGCGCACATCCGGCTGCAATTGGACCGCTTGATGTCGGATCGCGTCCGTCCATAGCGTCCTTGCCGGTAGTCAACACTCGAGGAGAATGCCATGCGATTCATGATGCTGATGATACCTTCAGGATACGAGACGGCCGCGCCGGGCACCGTGCCGGACGCGGAGCATGTGGCGGCGATGATGAAGTACAACGAAGCTCTGAAAGAAGCGGGCGTGCTGCTCGCATTGGACGGACTGCATCCGCCCTCTGCGGGCGCACGCGTCTCGTTCAAATCCGGCAGACCGACCGTGACCGACGGACCGTTTGCGGAGTCGAAGGAAGTGCTGGGCGGTTATTGGATGATTCAGGTCAAGTCCCGACAAGAGGCGCTCGATTGGGCATCGCGCTGCCCGGCGCTCGACAATGAAGTCATCGAAGTCAGGCAGGTGTTCGAAATGACCGACTTTCCGCCCGATGTGCGCAAGGCCGCCGAGAATTTCGATCTGCTGCAGAGGCAATAAGCGCGAGGGCGGTCCGCGGCCGTCCGCCTGTCGGCAGAACACCGGCAGGTAGACGTACGCGCCGCCGTCGCGCACGGCATAATGCGTGCCGTGCGACGTCATATGCAAAGGGATGCCCTTGCAGGGCATGCACTGGAACGCGGCCAGCAATCTGCGGCGACCTTTGGGGCGTTTGCGGCTCTTATCGTACTCGGCGCAATGCCGTATGCCGCGCGCAGCGATTGGACGCTGGGCGCGGCGGCAGCTCTCCGGCACGACAACAACGTCGGCAACGCGGAATCCTCGTCCGATATCGTCGGAGATTCCATGATCGGCGCACGGCTCTCTATTTTTCAGCTGTTTCCGCTGGGTGAAAGCTACAGTGTGACGGTGGGCGGCGATCTCAACGGCGAGGCATTCCGCAGACTCACCGGGCTCAACAATGCGTCCATTGACGGTACATTTGCGCTGAAGAGGAAGTGGGGGCTCGGCGCCTTCGCCCCTTGGGCGCGCGCCGGGGTATCGGTGGGACGGTCGAGCTACGACGATAGCTACCGCAATGCCTGGAATTACCGCGCCACGCTCGCGTCGGGCCGGCGCGTCGACGAGCGTTGGAACCTCTGGGCCGAATATGCATTCGATCGCCGGGCCGCAAGCCCCCGAATGGAACAGGTGCCCGGAGTATCCGGCGACGCGTTCAGTCAAGACAGCCACAATGTCGCGGCCAACTTGGAGTACTCGTTGAACGAGAACACCTTTCTTGCGCTCGGTCTGTTGGGCCGGCACGGCGATGTGGTGTCGACGACGGGAGACAGCGAGAAGATTTACTACGCCTCCCGGGCGCTTGCCGAAGATCCGGCATTCGGACCCGATGCCTACGCGTACAAGCTCACCGGGACGACTTACGGGTTCAGGGTGGGAGTCAGCTACGCTCCGACTCCGCACAGCTTGCTTGGGTGCGGATTTGAGCGTTTGAACACGCACGCGGACGGCGGCAACAGCTATACGAAGTCGGTGCCGGAAATCACCTGGGACTATCGCTTTTGATGAACAGATTACCCGCAGCAGTGGCCGGTCTGATACTCCTCTGGGGCACACCGCGGAGCCATGCCGCCGAATTGCGCGTCCTCGTGAAGGATCATCATGGAAAGCTCATCGCAGACGCGGTCATTCTGGCCGCGCCCTTGGACGCCAAAAACACCCAGCGCGCCAAACCCCCGGCGGATGCCGTCGATCAAGTGGACAAGCAGTTCGTGCCCTATGTGAAGCCGGTGTTCGTGGGGGCGAAGGTACAGTTTCCCAACAGCGACCATGTCCGCCACCAGGTCTATTCCTTTTCCCCTGCGAAGAAATTCGAGCTGCCCTTGTATGCCGGCACGAACGCGCCGCCGGTCGTGTTCGACAAGCCAGGAGTCGTGGTCCTGGGCTGCAACATTCACGATTGGATGGTGGGTTATATCTATGTGTCCGAGACCCCGTTCTTTGCCAAGACCGAGGCGGCGGGGACCGCGACCATCGACGACATGCCGCCGGGCGAGTACACCGTGCGCGTCTGGCATCCTAGCATGGAGCACGGTGAAGAGACGACGGCCCGCCGGGTAACCTTGATCCCCGACGGTCCGGCGAGCGTGGAGTGGGAGATCAGTCTAAAACCGACCTTGCGAGTCCCACGGGTATCGGGCGCCGCGTCTGCGGGCTACCCTTGAGTCATGTAAACGCTTGAATGCCGGTCTGCGCCCTTCCCAAGATGAGCGCGTGAATGTCGTGCGTGCCTTCGTAGGTGTTCACCACTTCGAGATTCACGAGATGGCGAATCACGCCGAATTCGTCCGAAATGCCGTTGCCGCCCAGCATGTCGCGCGCGGCGCGCGCCACATCGAGCGCCTTGCCGCAGGAATTGCGTTTGAGCATGGAGGTGATTTCGACGGAGGCGGTTCCCTCATCCTTCATACGCCCGAGACGGAGACACGCCTGCAAAGCCAGAGCGATCTCGGTTTGCATGTCGACCAGCTTCTTTTGAATCAACTGATTGGCGGCCAGCGGACGGCCGAATTGCTTGCGATCGAGCACGTATTGCCGCGCCGTATGCCAGCAACTCTCCGCCGCGCCGAGCGCGCCCCAGGATATTCCGTAGCGCGCCGAATCGAGACAGGTGAACGGACCTTTCAGACCCGTCACGCCCGGCAATAAGTTGTCCTCCGGCACGAATACTTCATCCATGAGAATTTGCCCGGTGGTGGATGCGCGCAGTCCCACCTTGCCGTGTATCACCGGGGTCGCGAGGCCCTTCCAGCCTTTTTCGAGAATGAAGCCGCGAATAATGTCATCTTCGGTTTTTGCCCAAACGACGAACACATCCGCGATGGGGCTATTGGAGATCCACGTCTTGGCGCCCGACAAGCGATAGCCGCCGCCGGTGCTGCGCGCCCGGGTGATCATGCTGCCGGGGTCAGACCCATGATCGGGCTCCGTCAAGCCGAAGCAGCCGATCATTTCGCCGCGCGCCAACGCCGGCAAGTACTTTCGCTTTTGAGTCTCCGTGCCGAAGCGGTCGATGGGCAGCATCACGAGGGACGACTGCACGCTCATCATGGACCGATACCCCGAATCGATGCGCTCGATCTCGCGCGCGATCAGCCCGTAGCTCACGTAGTTGAGCCCGCCGCCGCCAAATTCCTCGGGAATAGTGGTGCCCAACAATCCCAGATCGCCCATCTCTTTGAAAATGCCGGGGTCGGTATGCTCGCGGCGAAAGGCCTCGACGATGCGGGGCGCCAGCCGGCCTTGCGCGTAGTCGCGCGCGGCATCCCGTACCATCTTTTCTTCGTCCGTCAACTGCTCGTCGAGCAGCAGCGGATCGTCCCAATGAAAGCTCCCGCGTGCCATATTCCAGCCTTTTGTCCCCTCGTAGGAACGAAGCATCGCATAGTCTCGGGTCGGTATGCCAAGTTTCAACCCTCCCACGGCCGCGCGACGGGCAGGTCTATTTGTGAACCAGCACGCTCGCGATGCGCCGGTCCGGAGCGAACCACAGCAGCGCCACCAGCAGGTAGAGTCCTTGGGCCATCGGGGGCGAGCGGAATGCGGCGGCAATGCCGATCATGTACAGAACGGGTGATACCTTACCTTTCCAATCCCCGCCTACGGCTCTCTTGAGCAGCGAGTCCGGGCCCTGCGAGGCAATGATCAGTTGCTGAAGTATCCAATAGGCGAGCGAAGCCATCAGCAACACCACGCCATAAAGCGCGGACGGCGTCGCAGCCAAGTGATTCTCCCCAATCCAAGCCGTGGTAATGGGGAACAGCGACAACCAGAACAGGAGATGGAGATTGGCCCATAGAATCCGCCCGCTCACTTCCTCCAAGGTGTGCAGCATGTGGTGGTGGTTGTTCCAATAAATGCCCACGTAGATGAAGCTCAGCACATAACTCAAGAAATTGGGAATCAAGGGCACGAGCGCATCCACGGTTTCACCGTGCGGCACCTTGAGCTCCAACACCATGATGGTGATGATGATGGCGATGACGCCGTCGCTGAAGGCTTCGAGCCTGGTGCTGTTCACTCTCGTCCGGCTCCGTTCAAAGCCACTTCCACCTCATGACGGAGGCAACCACCGCGGGCAGCAAGAATATCAGGAGAAAAATGGGGAGTTCTTCGGCAACGGTATAGCCGGCCTTGGACACACCCACCCAGAGGTTGGCCGCGGCCGCGAAGAACCAAATGACGATGAACACGATCGTGGCGGTCGTCAGGGAAGAGCCAGTGGAACCCGGTACCAGTTTCGCCGCGGCGACGCACGCCGCCCAGAGCAGAAAGCCGCACACGATGATAATGGCCGTCCGCATTCGATTTCCCCCGGCTTCCGTTATGCTGCCAGTGAACCGCAAGCGCAGGGAGATTTCAATGAGGGGAAGGCCATGAGCAGCTCGAAGTGAACGTTCGCTGTGTCGGCGATGTCTTACATGGGCAAAATCCCGGCACGTACAGGGCGGCCGGCGTTCTCCTACATCCGCACCGCAGCCGCCGGCTCTACCGTAGCAGCGGTTTCAACATCCGAGGAGAGTCGACATGCCGAACACCCAAAAGCCGGAAAACACGCAAAAGCCCGCTGACAAGACCCAACGCCACCAGGGGGCGGAACAGAACCAGGGAGGGCAACGGAATCAGCCCGGCCAGCAAAGTCAAGGTCAGCGCGAAAGCAGTGGCGGTCAACGTGGTGGTCAGCAGACCGGCGGTCAACAAGGCGGCCAGCATGGCGGTCAACAAACCGGCGGCAGCCACGGCAATGACCACAACATGAATCGCAAGGAAGGTTCCAAGTAAGTTCCAAGTAGGACTCATATCGGGCGAGCTGGCGCATCCAAGTGCGCCGGCTCGCACGATCGAAGGGAGCATGAAAAAGGAAGACCTGATACTTCCGGAAACTCACGGTACTGGGAATTTACCTGCCGAGGTCAAGACATCTCGGAAAGTGACTTCCGTAAAATTGCTGGTGGCCGGCGCCATCGGCCTGCTGCTGTATTGGGCGCACGTCGCGTTCGTGCCCGTCGCCCTGGCGCTGTTGCTGGCGCTCGTTCTGTCCAGCCCGGTCGAGGCTCTGCATGGTTGGCGGGTGCCGCGCAGCATCAGCGCGGCGGTGCTCATGATTGCGATTCTAGGAATCTTTGCCGCGCTGGTGAATTTCGTCTCAGTCCCCGCGCAGGAGTGGTTCGCCGCGGCTCCGCACACGCTCCGGGTCATCGAGAGAAAAATTCGGCCGGTGGAACAGGTCATCAGTCGCATCGACGCTTTGCGGAATTCCGCCGGCAACATCGGCAACTCCACTCATGCGGCACCGCAGCCGGCGGTCGCGGCTCCCGAGGAAAGCGGACCCGTCATGTTGCTGGATGCGACACGCGGCGCCGTGCTGAGCAGCGTGACCGTGATCATCCTCACCCTGTTTTTGCTGGCCGGCGGGCCGCCCATGCTGGCACGAATGACCTCCGCGTTCGCCAGCGACCTGAATTCCGCCCACATCATCAGCGTAATCGAAAAGGTGCGCCGCGAGGTCGGCCGCTTTTACGTGACCACCGTCTTGATCAACGTGGGACTGGGCTTCGCTACCGCATTCGCCATGATGTGGTGCGGCATGCCGAACCCATTCCTCTGGGGCACGATGGCCGGGATACTCAACTTCATCCCGTACGTGGGTTCCACGGCCACGCTGATCGTGCTGACGGTGGTGGCCATCGTGTCCTTCGACGGACTGGGGCGTGTCATCGCGGTGGCCGGCAGCTACTTGGCTCTGGCCACCGTCGAAGGACAATTCGTTCAACCCCTGCTGGTCGGGCGACGGCTGAGATTGAATCCCCTGCTGGTGTTCTTGGCTTTGTGGTTCGGCGGACTCTTTTGGGGCGTCGCAGGAATCATTTTGGCAACTCCCACGTTGGTAGCGCTCAAAGTGGTCGCGGAGAACGCCAGCGGAGGTCGGCCGCTGTTGAACTTCCTCAGCCCCCACGCACTGGATTGAGCCGATCGTTGCAGCCGGTCAGTGACGCGGGCCCTGCGAGAGGGGGTTCCATCGATTCTGCCACCGCAGCGGGTGCAGATCCCCGGCGTTCAGTTCCTCGCTGCTGTAGCTGATGATCTTGTTGCCCGCCGCATCGAACACGTCGATGCGCCAGTGAGGCTCGGCCGCGAGCAGGTCGGATGCCACACTGAGCAGCTGATCCGGATTGCGATAGGGACCTTCGGCAATGCTTTTACCGGCGCCGATGTACCAATACCCATCGGCGTTGCCGTGCACTGCCAGGACCGTTTCCCGTTTCTCGCCCATGTCGCGGGATTTTGCACATTTCGCCATTATGTTATGTAGGCGAAACTCCTAAAAAGATGTCAGCACGGCCAAAGGGCCCTGCGCGCACCCCTTCAATCGTGCAGGGTGAATCGCGCGGCTTTTGCGTCGATTTCGAAGGCGCCGGCGGCTACTTTCCGCATCCACCGCGCCGTTTCCAGAGCGCCGCCGAACGCGAAGAAATGCGGCGCGGCGATTTGCGCCGACAAGGGGCTCGACAAGAGCGCCAGCAAGTGTTGATCCGGGCTGGTTGCCAAGTCGGCAGATTGGACCGCCGCACTCAGATTGCGCATCAAGGCGCGCATCGATGCGCCGACGCCGCACTGGATGGCGAAATGCGCCAGCTTCGCAATCGGTGCGGGACCCGCAATTCCGACGCGCACAGGCAGTTGGATCCGCCGGCGCACGAGTTCGCGCGCCCAGACCTTGAAGGCGCCGCCGTTGAGTCCGAACTGCGTGACGATGTGCATGCTCATTCCGGTGCGCGCGGCAAAAGCCTGCTTGGCTTCGAGCGCTTCCCACAGCAGGGCGGAGCCTACGGCGCTGTGGCCTTCCGGATGTCCGGCGATGCCGATTCGGGTGATGCCGGATTCCACCAGGATTCGCGACTCGAGGACATCCAATGTGCCGGAAAATTCTCCCATCGGCCGCGGTGCGTCGCCGGCGATCAACAAGATGTCCTCAACGCCTCCGGCGCGCAATTCCGCCAGTGCGGCGCGCAGCGCCTCGGCGTTCGGGACGCGGCGTACCGCTATGTGCGGCGTCGCGAGAAATCCGGCGCGGCGCACCGCGAGTGCGGCGTGAACTACCTGACCGAAGCTGGCGTTCGGCGTATGCGCCACGAAGACGGCCGTGCCGGCCGGCAGCAGGGACTTGAGCTCGGGCAGGCGGCTCTCCTCCGAGGGCGTAATCTCGGTGGACGCGCCGGCCATGAAAGAGACGATCCGACCTTTCAGGTGGTTCATTGCAGGAGCCGCGCCGCCCAGTTGACTGACCTTGACCATGGATGTCCAGTTCGCGACTCGGTTGTCCCAATATAATAGACTGGAAGTTTCGCCGCCCCGGAGTCTCGAGTCCGTGACCGACCCCACTCTACTGAATGAGACGCACGATCCGCGGGCGCGCAGCTGGCTGGCTTCGGCCAATGCGGCCGACTGCGAATTCCCCATCCAAAATCTACCCTTCGCCGTGTTCCGTCGTGGCGACTCCACGGAAGAATTTCGCGGCGGCGTGGCGATAGGGGATCAGATCGTCGATCTTGCCGCCCTCGCCAAGCTGGGAGTGTTCGAGGCGCAGGCCGCAGAAGGGATTCAGGCCGGCGGACGCTCTTCGCTCAACTCGCTGATGCAGCGTGGGCCGAAGGTATGGAGCGCCGTGCGGCGCGCCCTGTTCGAGGGGCTGCGGGAAGGATCAAGCCTGCAAACCAGCCTGCGGAGTTGCCTGGTGGCGCAGAGCGACGCGCAATATTCGCTGCCGGCGCACATCGGTGACTACACCGATTTTTACACCTCGATCCATCACGCCACGGCGGTCGGCCGAATGATGCGGCCCGACAATCCCTTGCTGCCGAACTACCGCTGGATCCCCATCGGGTATCACGGCCGCAGCTCATCCATCGGCGTGTCGGGGCAGACTTTCCGCAGACCCCAGGGACAGAGGCTCCCGCCGGGTGCGGCGCAACCCGTCGTCGGGCCGAGTTTGCGGTTGGACTACGAACTCGAGCTCGGAGTCTTCGTCGGCGTCGGTAACCCGCCGGGTATGCCCATTCCGATGGCGGACGCCGAGGCACACATCTTCGGTATCTGTCTGCTCAATGACTGGTCGGCGCGCGATTTGCAAGCCTGGGAATACCAGCCTCTGGGCCCGTTCCTGGCGAAGAATTTTGCGACCACGATATCACCCTGGATCGTCACGCTGCAGGCGCTGGCTCCGTTTCGCGTTCCCTTCGTGCGGCCCGAAGACGCCCCCCCGCCCTTGCCGTATTTGAACTCATCGCGGAACCGCGATGCGGGGGCAATCGATATCCGGCTCGACGCGCTGATTCAAAGCGCGGCCATGCGCGAGCGGCATGAGCCGCCGCACCGCCTCTCTTCGACCACTTTTCGGCATGCGTATTGGACGATCGCGCAGCTCGTCGCGCACCACACGGTCAATGGCTGCGATTTGCGCGCAGGCGATCTGCTCGGAACCGGCACTCAGTCCGGACCGACCCCCGGAGAGGCGGGGTCGCTGCTGGAGCTCAGCGCGGGCGGCAGCCGGCCGATTCAGATCAGTCGTGACGAATCCCGCACCTTCCTGGAGGACGGCGACAGCGTCATTTTCCGCGCCTGGTGCGAAAAATCCGGCATGGCACGAATCGGTTTCGGCGATGCACGAGGCCGCGTCCTGCCCGCCATCGATCCCTAAACCAACCAGTCTGACAAGACTTTCAGCGTTTCTCCTACACGAACGCAAGGCGGCCTTGTAGGAGAATTCGGGCTTACCCTCAATGCAACGGCAGTCACGGAGCCCACCATGACTATCATCGTTACAATCGTGTTGCTGTTGGTCTTCTGCCTGGCGCTAGGTTTGGGGCTGTTGAGCGTGCTGCAAGATTTAGTGGAACGAAACCCTCGAGACACGCCGATCATCCACGATCCCGGGCCGATCTTTCACGATCAAGTCGCCGACTACCGGGACCCTAGTAGATCGCAATTTGCCTGGCAATCTCGATCACATTCTCGGGCGCCAGACTGAACCGATCGACCACTTTCACCGAGTTGCGGTAAAGAAACGCGAACAGCGTCAAGCGCCAGCCTCTCAATCTGGCGCCTTTTCGTTTCTGCACGATGAGATCGCGTGTCCCCACGAACATCGCCTTGTCGAAATCGACCGCCTCGGCGAGACCGTGAGCGCCGCGCAGCGCCCGCCGCAAGTCCGGGATTTCGAAGAAGCCGAAGCGCGCCACCACATGCCATAGTCCCTCGGCGACGTTGTCGACGACGGTGCAGTGGGCGCCGGCAATGCGCGGAGTGGTCTCGAACAGGACGCTGAGAGCGATGGCGTGCTTCGGCAGAACTCCGGCGAAGCGCGCGTGTGCCATGATGAGCCCGGACACCTTCTGCGTGCTTCTCGTCAAGAAAACCGTGGTGCCTTCCACGCGAGGGATGACGCCTCGCTTGAGATCGGACAAAAACCGGTCCGCCGCCTCGGTGGGCTGCACGAGCGTCGCGCGTATGGCGTCGGTGCCGGTCCGCCATGTCGTCATGATCACGAACAACACCGCGGCGAAACTCAGGGGCAGCCAACCGCCCTCCGCTATTTTGAAAAGATTCGCGAGGAAAAAGCTTCCATCGACGATGAGAAAAACGCCCGCGACGGCAATCGCCACGGCGCCGGGCCACTGCCACACACGGCGCATGGCGCGATACAGTAAGAACGTGGTCAGCAGCATGGTGGTCGATACCGCCGTGCCGTAGGCGCCGGCAAGCCGATCCGAGCTGCCGAAGGCGACCGTCGTCGCGAGCGTCGCAATCATCAGCAGCCAATTGACCACGGGAATATAGATCTGGCCGTACATTCGATCCGATGTCTGTCGGATCGCGACGCCCGGCAGCCAGCCGAGCTGCATGGCTTGCCGGGTCATGGAGAACGAACCCGTGATGATGGCCTGGCTGGCGATGATCGTGGCCAGAGTTGCCAGCACCACGAGCGGATAGATGGACCAGGACGGCGCGATTTGAAAGAAGGGATTGCCCGCGACCGTTCCCTTGTCGATCAGGAATGCAGTCTGTCCGGCGTAGCTCAACAGCAGCGACGGCAACACGACACCGTACCAGGAAGATCGGATCGGACCCTTGCCGAAATGACCCATATCCGCGTACAGCGCTTCGCCGCCCGTGATGCACAAGAACACGCCGCCCAGCACCAAGAAGCCCGCGCTCCCCGAGTGGGCCATGAACCGTATGGCGTAGCGCGGGTCGAGCGCCGCGACGACGCCCGGATGGCGTGCGATCGACACCAGGCCCAGCACGGCGATGACGATGAACCAGAGCATCATCACCGGCCCGAACGCGCGGCCTATTTTCTCGGTTCCAAAACGCTGCGCGGCGAACAAGCACAGGAGAACCACCACGGCCATCGGCATGACGAAGGGTTTGAACGCGGTCGTCACCACATTGACGCCCTCGAGCGCGCTCAACACCGAAATGGCCGGCGTGATGACGCCGTCGCCGTAGATCAGAGCCGCGCCCAGCAATCCCATCGCGGTCAAGAGCTTGAAGCCAGGCATAAAGCCATTCGCACCGACGAGCGACATCAACGCCAGAATTCCGCCTTCGCCGCTATTGTCAGCCCGCATGACGAACAGGCAGTACTTGATCGAGATCGTGACGATCAAGGTCCACACGATCAGCGAGAGCACGCCGAGTGCGCTCTGCGAGCTGAATTGCCCGCCGGTGGCCTGCACCACGGTCTGCAGGGAGTACAAGGGACTCGTGCCGAGATCGCCGAAGACCACACCCAACGCGCTCAAGATGGTCCATCGGCCGGGCTGCGCTGGATGGTGCGCTGATGGGATCGATTCGCTCGTGGTTGGAAGAGTCGTCATGGCACCGTTATTTTGTTGGTTTGCACAATGACGGTACCAGGAAAATCGGGCTGTAGTCGGACGAATCGGAATGGCGTAGGCAATCTCCCACACCCAATCCGAACCTGGGGACTGCCGCAAACCGCTGGTCGCGTGTATCGTGCCGCTGCTCCTGGCCGGCACTCTTCGGGGCGAAGGCGTTGTACCTTACGGCATCGCCCGCGACGGATTGTCAGCAGGCGGGGTGGCGGGCGCCGGGTCGGCGGCGGGTGCCGGCGCCGGCTCGGGGACGTTGGGATCATCGGCCGCGAGAGCTACCGTGGCGATCACCCCATCCGCTTTCTGAAGTACTTCCCGGGCGTAGTCCCAGTGGATCGCGACGGTGGTATCACCTACCGCCGTGCGCAGCATTTCGGCGAACTGATCGATGTTGGGTTCGAAGCTTTGCCCCAGCGCATCCACCGGCGGGTGCGCCTCCAGCAACAGCTCGCCGTCGACCCAGGCGACCTTCACCGGTTGATTGATGAGGCGCACTTGTGTGCCCACCGCAATCAGCGGAAAGAGAGCGGCGACATCGTCCGGATACATACGGATGCAGCCATGCGTCACCGCAAGTCCGACCGCGATCGGGTTATTCGTTCCGTGGATCAAATAGGTGCCGTTCCCCGCAGCCAGGCGCATGGCAAATAATCCGAGTGGATTGTCCGGACCCGACGGCACTGACGCGGGCAGCGGATCGCCCGCAGCGGCGTGTTCCTTGCGAACGGATTCCGGCGGATACCACGTGGGATTCTTTTGTTTCCCGATTACGCGGGTAGTCCCGAGCGGCGTGCGCCAATCCATCTTGCCGATGCTCACCGGGTAAGTGATGACCTCGATCGGGCCGCCACGCTTCGGTTTGGGATAGTAATAGAGCCGGTGCTCGGGGAGATTGACGACAATTCCCTCTCGCGGTCCGGGCGGCAGTATATGTCGGCCGGGAACGACGAGTTTCTTGCCGGCGCCCGGCAGCCAGGGGTCGACGTCGGGATTGACTCGAATCAGTTCCTCGGAGCCTAAGCTGTACTTTCTCGCGAGATCGTACAGCGTGTCCTCATAGACCGTCTCGACGGTCTGGTCCTCGCCGACCACGGTCGCGTCAGGGCTCGAGAGCGTATATACCGTGGCCTGTGCGCGGTCCGCGCCCGTGAGTGCCAGAAGAGCAATTAACGCCGCGGCGATGCCGCCGTGCCTGTCCCATCGAATCAATTTCTTTCCAACTGCTATACCTTCCACATCTCTAGCGTAACACGCGCAGTCCCGGTTCGCCCTGTATCATCGGATCGATGGCAGTGTACGGCGGTGTGAGCATGACAGGACGAAGCAAGGCGGCTCGAATTGCGGCGGTCGGCATCAGCCTATGGCTGGGCATGACCTGCGCCGCGGCGGACCGCGCGAAAGTATTGAATGTCTACGCATGGTCCGAATACTTTCCGGCCTCCCTCATCGAGAAGTTCCAGACCGAGACGGGAATCCACGTCAACTACGCCGTGCTCGATTCCCCGGAGACGGCGGAGACCATCTTGTCCGTCGGCCACTCGAATTACGACATCGTCACCATGAACGCATCGCCGGAACTCGCGCGCGAAATCCCGAAAGGCTTCTGGAGAAAACTCGACCAGGCGAGCATTCCCAATGCACGCAACGCCGACCCGCAAATCATGCAGCAGTTGAAATCCGTCGATCCGGGCAACCAATACGCCGTGCCGTGGATGTGGGGAACGACCGGGATCATTTACAACAGCGACAAGATCAAGGCGATCATGCCGAACGCGCCCCTCGACAGCCTGGATATGATTCTGAAGAAGGACATCGCCGCCAAATTCGCAGGTTGCGGAATCACCATGCTCGACTCTTGGGGCGATGTCTTGCCGATGGTGTCGCACTATCTTGGCCAGCCGCGGCTCTCGGCCGCCAAGGCGGACCTCGACGCAGTGATGGCAAAGCTGCAGGAAGCCCAGCCGTATCTGCGGCGAATTTCCACCTCGGGCTACTATCAGCAGCTCGCCGAGGGCGATGTGTGTCTGGCCATCGGTTATTCCGGCGATGCCATGGTCGCGCGCCGCATGGTGAGCGAGTCTCATGGCAAGGTGAAAATCGAATACTCGTTCGCCCGCGAGATGGTGCCCTTCTACATCGACAACATGGTCATCCCGGCCGACTCGCCGAACCCGGCCGCGGCCCTCGCGTTCATCAATTTCGTCATGCGGCCCGAGATCTCGGCCTCGGTCACGCGCTTCATCGGCTTCGCCACCGCGAATGCGGCGGCGGTACCGCTTCTCGAGCCGGCGGTCCGCAACAACACACTGATCTATCCGCCGCCCGCGATTCGCAACCGTTTCGAGCTGCAGAGGGCCTATACGCCCGAAGAAACGCGCGCCTTCACGCGCGCCTGGCTGTTGTTCAAGTCGGGACTCTGACCAGCACCGGCCAGGCGATCCAAATGGCGGTCAGCACCACGAGCAACGCCATGGATCCATCGAAGATGCGGCGGGTGCGCGCATTCTCGAGCCGGCGGCGGCGGATCGGGCGCCGAGCCCGAGAAGCCGCGTCGCCATCCACAGCAGGTATAGCGCGCAGGCTATGGTCATGCCGTCGACCACCCGCAGGTGACCCAGCATCAAGGTACCCAATCCCGCATACGTGATGCAGATGACCAGCACCGTGCCGCCGGTCACGCCCAGTAAATGCGGCACGGTCTGCGCAAACCCAAATCGGGTTCCCGCCAGCATCAGCATGAGATTGTTCGGGCCCGGCGTGATGGACCCCACGAACATCATGACCATCAGGGGCGAGACTATGATCAATATCTGGCTCAAGTGCGTGCACCGGATGAATGGGGAGAGTGCACGGGACGATAGCAACGGCGAGAGCTAGAGAACAGATACAGCGTTCATAATATGTATGCACTACAGTTGCAGAGCTGCGCCACTGTGGTACATGCTCACGGATCGGCGGCCGCCCACTACCCGCCCGTAGAGGCCCGCACGTTCACGCGCGCCCGGCTGCCGATCGAGTCGGCGCTCTGCTCGGCGTGCGATAGGCTCGGATAATCCGTATACCCTTCCGCGCCGCCGGCATAGAATTCCGGCACCCTCGGATCATTGAGTGACGCCCGCAACGCAAAGCGCTGCGGAAGGTCGGGATTGGCGATGAAGAGCTTGCCGAACGCCACCGCATCGGCTTCGCCGGCTTCGACCGCTTGCTCGGCGTTGTCGTACGTGAATTTTTCGTTCGCGATATAGACACCGCCGAACGCCGCTTTGAGCTTCGGGCCAAGGCGGTCGGGACCGATGTATTCCCGTGCGCAGATAAAAGCGATCTTGCGTTCGCCGAGCCGGCGGGCGACATGCTCGAAGGTCCGCGCCAAATCCGTGTCGCCCATCGAATGGGAATCCCCGCGCGGCGCCAGATGAACGCCGACCCGTCCGGCGCCCCATACGGAAATGGCCGCATCGGCCGCTTCCAGCATGAGCCTCGCCCGGTTCTCGATCGGACCGCCATAGTCGTCGGTGCGCAGATTGGTGCTGTCTTGCAAAAACTGATCCAGCAGATAGCCGTTGGCACCGTGCAGTTCGACGCCGTCGAAACCGGCCAGCTGTGCGTTCAACGCGCCCTTGCGAAAGGCCTCGACAATGCCCGGAATTTCCTTGCGGTCGAGCTCGCGCGGCGTGACGAAGGGCGTCGGCGGACGCAGCAGACTGACATTGCCTTTGGCGGCGACGGCGCTCGGCGCCACGGGGAGCGCACCGTTCAGGAACCTCGGATCGGATACCCGGCCCACATGCCACAGCTGCAGGAAAATCCGGCCGCCGGCTTCATGCACGGCCCGCGTCGTGAGCTTCCAACCCTCGACCTGTTCGGGCGACCAGATGCCCGGTGTGTCCGCGTAGCCGATCCCCATCGGCGAGACCACGGTGGCTTCCGAAAGGATGAGCCCGGCGGAGGCGCGTTGCGAGTAGTACCTGGCCATCAACTGATTGGGGATGCGGCTCGCGCCGGCGCGGCTTCGCGTCAACGGTGCCATGATGATGCGGTTCGGAAGCTTGAGATCGCCGGCTTGGATTGGATCGAACAGTGTGGGCATATCGGGTTCCGTGTTGATGCGGGGAGCGGGCGCCCGGTTCGCTCAAGCGCCCCGGGTCGCCCAATAGTTCAGTAATATTGAACTATGGAATTATGAAGAATGCAAGTTTTGCGCTATCCTCGCAGCCGTGGCGCGCCCTCTCACACACCCGCACATCGACGACGTGACGGTTGCCGGCATTTTGCATGCCCTCTCCGATCCGGTGCGCTTAGGGATAGTCGGCAAGCTGCTCAAGACGCCTGCCGGCATGAATTGCACCGAGACGACGCAGAAGCTCAAACTCGCCATGCCGAAATCGACCTGCTCGCAGCACTACCGCATTCTTCGAGAAGCGGGGCTGATCGTGAGCGAACGCCGCGGCGTGGACCTATCGAGCCGCGTGCGCGTCGCGGAATTGGAGGCGCGCTTTCCCGGTCTTTTGGCCTCGATTCTCAAATCGTACAAGAAGGAGACATCACGGCAGGCGCGGTGACGCCGACCGAGAGTCCTCGGCGACCAGAATTCGATAACGACGGGCCTTCAACCTTCCAGCGACGTTGTCCCGAGCGACGCGGTGTGCAGCTCGGCGCGGTCGAGTTCGTCTTCGAGCAAGTGGTAGGTGTCGTCGAAGATTCGGCCGCGCCGTCGCCAGTCGGCCAGCAATCGGCGCTCGGCGGCGATGGCCAGCGTGCGTAAATTGTCGTATTGCGTCAAGGGGCGTGTCGGATCGCTGCTGCTCGCCGCGCGCGCGGCGCCGTACTCGCCGCGCACGGCGTCGGCGGCTTCGCCCGAATGGTCCGCCAATTCCGCCAGCGCGGCATCGAGCATGGCCCTGCGTGCCTCGGCCACCTCGAGGTCGAGCGACTGATCGGGCGCGATGCGCAACAGGGCGATCAACGGCCGGATCGTGAATCCCTGCACGACGAGGGTGCCGAGCACGACGGTGAAGGCGCTCAGCACGATTACATTGCGGCCGGGAAACTCCGGCGGCAACGAGAACGCGGTGGCAAGCGTCACCAGACCGCGCATTCCGCACCAGGACACCAACACCCCGATGCGTGCCGGCGGCATCGGTGCGAAGGCGCGAGGCCCGAAAAACGATCGCACAAAGCGCATCACCCTGCCGTAGGTCATCACCCATAGAAAACGCACGCCGATCACCACCCCCAGCACGATGACGGCAAAAACCAGGGCGTGCCGGAGCTCTTCAGCCGGCAGCTGGTTCAGGATGATGCGCGCCTGCAAGCCCATCAGCAGGAAGGCCAGGACATTGAGCACGAAAACAACCGTAGCCCAGACCGCATAGGAGTTGACGCGATCGCGTGCGCTGGTTCGCGCCGGCATGTAGCGCGCGGCCACGGCTGCCAGCGCGACCACCGCCACGATGGGCGACAGTGACAATCGTTCGGCCAATATCCACGTGCCGAAGGTCACCAGGAACTGCACGATGATGGTGGACAAGGTACCTGCCACCTTGCGGGCCACGCGTATGCTGAGCACACCCGACGCCACGCCGAGCAGAGCGCCCCCGGGCACCGCTAAGCCCAAGCGCGGCAGCAAGGTGTTCCATGCATTGCCGGGCGACACCGCGGCGCTCACCGCCAGACCGAATGCGAGCAAGGCCACGGCGTCGTTCAGCAAGCTCTCGCCCTGGAGGACTGCCATCGTACGGCGCGGCAAGTTGAACTCCCGCAGCACGGCCGCCGCCGCGGCGGCATCCGGCGGTGCGACGATGGCGCCGAGCGCCACCGCGGCCGCCAACGGCAGGCCCGCCAGCGCCCAGCCCGCCCAGGCAACGGCGGCCGTCGTCAGCAGCACCAGCACCACGGCGAGCGAGGTGAGCGGCAACCAGTTGCGCAGCATCTCTCGCGGCGGCATGTCGAAGGCGGTGTCCATGACGGCAGGAGCCACGAACAAGGCCAACGCCAGGCGCGGTTCGATGCTCAAGTGAGGCGCGAAGGGCAATGCCGCCACACAGCCGCCGATGAGCGCCAGCATGGACGGATAAGGCACGCGCAAGTGCCGTGCGATTTGCAGCAGCACTACGGCAATGGCCAATAGAACCAAAGTGATTTCGAATAACTGCATACGGCTCCTTCCCGGATTCTGCGGGCGACTCGGGTCTCACGCAATCTCGCAGGTGCCCCGGATATGGTTACCCTATAAAGTGCAGGCAACGCTCTGTATGTCGAGGCGCATACGGCGCGAACACGATCGAGGAGGAGAGAATGCGACGAACTTCAGTCACGGTGCGGTCAGGAATCGGTTTAGCCTTTCTCGCTGCCACCGTCCCCGCGCTCGCCACGGATGCAACCGCCGGCAAGACATTGTTCCGTCAGCAATGCAGTATCTGCCATACGGTGGAATCCGGAGACAGCGGCGGCGCGCAGGGACCCTCTCTCATCGGCGTATACGGCCGGCCCGCGGCGAGTGGCCCAGGGTTTTCATACACCGAAGCGCTGCGTGCCGCCCATTTGACCTGGGACGCACCGACCTTGAAGCGATTTCTGGCGTCACCGACGACGGTCGTACCCGGCTCCGCCATGGTCGTTGCCGTGCCGAGCGAGTCGGATCGGGACAATCTGGTCGCCTATTTCCAAGATCTGGCGCGCACCCAAACCGCCGCCGGTGCCGCGTCGAAAGCCGGCCCGGAGGGCAGCGCACCGACGATCCCAGTGCCGGCCGCGAGCCTTCGATCGGCCGATTGGAGACTGGACGCCCCGGGCCGCGGACATCGCATCGACCTCACCACCCTGCCCCCACCCTTTGCCACTCCCTCCGCCCACAATGGGCCCAAGCTCATTGCGCGGCCGGCCAATGCAGCGCTTGCACTACCGCCGGGATTTCATGTCGAGCCTTTCGCGGCCAATCTCGAGGGTCCTCGCAAGATGCTGGTCGCTGCCAACGGCGATATTTTTGTCAGTGAGACCGTTGGCGGACGCATCTCGGTGCTGCACCCGACCCCTGACGGTACACGCGCGGCGGGCGCCGATGTTTATTTGCAGGGACTGAAGCAACCGTTTGGTCTCGCGTTCTATCCGAACGCCGACCATCCGCGGTGGCTGTACATTGCCGAAACCAATCGAGTGACGCGCTACGCCTATCGCGTCGGCGATGTGAAGCCCGGCGGCGAGGCCGAGGTGGTGATACCGCAGCTGCCCAGCGACGGCGGCCACTTCACGCGGGACATTGCCTTCTCGCCCGACGGCACGCAGCTGTTCGTGTCCGTGGGCTCCGCATCCAATGTCGCCGATTCGATGTCCAAGAAGCCGCCGGACCGTGGGTCTCACCGTGCAACCCGCCTCCGGCGCCCTGTGGTGCACGACCAATGAACGCGACGCGCTCGGCGACGATCTGGTGCCCGACTATTCAACTCGAGTGCGGCGCGGCGGGCACTACGGATGGCCCTGGTACTACCTGGGCTCGAACGAAGACCCTCGTTTGCAAGGCGAACGGCCGGATCTGCGCAGCAAGGTGCTGGTACCGGATGTGCCCTACCAAGCCCATTCGGCCTCGCTCACCATGACTTTCTACACCGCGAGTACCGGAAAATCGGCATTTCCCGCGAGCTATGTCGGCGATGCCTTGGTCGCGTTTCATGGCTCATGGAACCGCAGCCTGCGCACGGGTTACAAGCTGGTGCGCGTGCACATGAAGAACGATCAGCCGACAGGCGACTATGAAGATTTCCTGACCGGCTTCATCGCCGACAACGGCAACGTCTGGGGGCGACCGGTCGCGACCAGTCAACTCAAGGATGGATCGCTGCTGCTGAGCGACGACGGCGGCAATGTCATATTCCGCATTTCGTATGCACCCTGAGCTGCGCGATCCCCGGCGGTGCTTTGGAGACTACAGCTTTTGCACGATCACCCGCCCTTGCGCATTCACATAGATGTGATAGCGATTGCCGTCCTTGCATGAGGCCGTGTAGTCGCTGTCTCCATTGCGTTTCGACTCGACCAACTGATCGCAGGGCATTCCCTGCAGAGCGATCGTCGCCTTGAGATCCTTGCCGAGCGATGCGTCGTCGGCAGCGACCAAGGGAGCGCCGCCCAGCAGAGTGACTACGGTCAACGTGAGAGCGGAAATGCGAGGTAGCACCTTGAGCAGCAAGAGATCGTAGCGCTGCCGCAATTCCGCGGGCGGGTGCTTGTTGGGCCCTCGATATAAGTCCCGAAACGCATTGAGCAGATCGTCAACCTGATTCTTGAGCGAGAGTTTCGTGAATACGCCGATGGCGCGGGTCTCCCGGAGGCGTTGTTCCAAGTCCGCCAGATTGAGGGTCGGGGACGCGGCCGGTGTAGAGGTCGGAGCCGGTGCAGGCGAGGACGGGGAAGCCGGCAGCGGCGCCGGAAGCGCCGGCGAGGAAACCGGCGGCCGAGTTTGCGCCGCCGCGGCACCGGTCTGCTTCGCCAGGCGAGAGTCCCCGGCGGATTTCCCTTTCGCAGGACTCGGGCGCGCCGCCGGGCTCGTGGGCGGCGGCGGCGCGGCGTCCGGAGTCTTGGCCGGCGTCGAACTCTGATCAGAACCGTTGTCAGTCGACGACTCAGCCTTGCTCGGCGGTGTCGACGCGGGCGGCGGGATTGGTTGCGGCGTCGAGTCCGGCGGTACCGCAGCTTGTGCGACGCGCGGCCCCTCGCTCGTGGAAGTCCCCTTCGTCGAAGCGCACCCCGAGACCGAGAGGATCACGAGAAATCCAGCTATTCCCAATCGGTGCATCGACGGCTCCCGTATCCCGGCGGCTCGAAGATCAACTGCGCCGCGACAACCCTGCGCCCTGATTCACACGATCCTACACCAAGAACCTGCGACACGTACCGTCCCGCGAGCCGCCGCGGCGCGGGACATCCATCGCCGCGGTTGATTCATGCATCGACGAACCGCGTGTGCCTATCCGTGCCGATCAGGACAGATGGTCGAACGAGATCAGGCAACGCAGACCCGGATGATTGTCGCTGAGCTCGATTTTCGCATTGTGCAAATTGGCGATCGGGGCAACCAACGCCAGGCCAAGGCCGTAGCCGGGCGTCGATCGGCTGCTCGTGAGCCGATAGAAGCGGCGAAAAACCTTGTCATACTCGCCGAGGGGTATTCCGGGACCGTTGTCTTCGACGGAGGCGGCCACGGTGTCGCCCGACACTGCCAGACGGATCAGGATCCGAGTGCCCGGGGGAGTGTGCCGGATTGCGTTCTCGATCAAGTTGCTGAACATTTGCGTCAGCAATTCACCGTCGCCGCGAATCCGTACGTCCTTCTGGATGTCATGCAGCAGCACGTGGTGTTCATCCTCGGCCACGGGTCCGTACATCTCGTAGATTCTCTCCAAAATATCGGTCAGCGACAGCGCCGAAAACGCGGCCAGTCGCGATCCCGATTCTATTTGCGATATGCGCAGCAGTGCGGAGAATATGACCAGCAGATGATCGGTATCGTCTATCGCATGCGATATGACCGCGGCATAGTCGTCCGTCGTCACCGATTTCTGACGCGCCTCCTCGAGACGATTGCGCAAATGCGTCAGCGGGGTGCGCAGGTCATGCGCAACGTCGCTGGACACCTGCCGAAGGTTATCGAGCAGCGTGGAGATTCGATCCAGCATGTTGTTGATCGCCACGGACAGCGTATCCAGTTCATCGCCGCTGCCGCGCAGTGGGATGCGATCGGCGAATCTTCCCGCGATGATCGATTGGCAAGTGCGCGTGATCGCATCGATACGCCGCATGAATTGCACGCTGAAGAAAATCCCTCCCAGCCCGGCGAAAACTATGGATATTCCCCCGATCCACGCAAACGCCTTCAGGATCCGCACGCTGGTGGCCGCGATTTGACTCGTGTCGCGGCCGACGAACAAATAGATGCCGTCCGCAATGTATACGCCGCGACCGAGCACCGTCACTGGGTGGTGCTTTTTCTTGCGCGGCGCGGGAACACTGAACAGGCCTAGCCGGAATTCCGTGAGCTGCAGATTGCCTTCGAAACTTCCGGTCGTCTCGTCGCGTATCAGAATATAACCGCCCGGCAGATCCTCGCCTGAATACTTGTCCGAGCCCAGCCGCTGGTGAATGACTTCGATGGCCTCCGGCAGTCCCTCCCCGCGATAGCCGTTTTTGATGGTGCTGATGTCCGCGTCGATCGCGCCGACCAGCGCTGCAGTCTGAGTGTCGTTCACGATCCAATACACGACGCCGAGCAAAACCCAGGAAAGAATCAGAAAAAGAGTCGCGAACAGCGCGGCGGACCGAAAACTCTCGGTCTTGAATACTCTAGTTTGGCGCAAGGAATTTATATCCGGTGCCGCGGACGGTCTGAATCACATCGAACTCAAAGCCGTGATTGACCTTACCGCGCAGCCGGCTGATGTGGCTTTCGACGACGCTGGTTTGCGGATCGAAATGGATGCCCCACACGTTTTCCAGCAGCATGCGCCGCGTGAGCACCCGGTCCGGATTGCGCACGAAATACTCCAGCAAGCGAAATTCCTGCGGCAACAATTCGATATTCTTGCCGGCGCGCACGACGGTTCGTTTCAGCAAGTCCAACTCGATCGATCCCACGCTCAAACGGATCGCCGGGTCCTGCGTGTTGCCCGGCCGGCGCGAAAGCACCCTGACCCGCGCCAGCAGCTCCGCGAAGGCAAACGGCTTGACCAGGTAATCGTCGCCGCCCGCCTCCAGTCCTTGTACGCGATCGTCGATCCCCCCCATGGTGGTGAGGTATATCACCGGCGTCGCCACCGCCCGTTCGCGTAATTTCCTGACGAAATTCAGCCCATCCAGCCGCGGCAGCATGCGATCCAAGATGATGACCTGGTAGTCGGACTCGCACGCGCTCGCGAGCCCGTCGACGCCGTCGACGCGATGATGGACGGTAAACCCATGCTCGCGAAAATAATCGCTGAGGGAGCGCGCCAACTCCAAGTCGTCTTCCACCAACAGGATGTTCATTGGCCCAAAGATTACGCCACCGCAGGGGGAAACGCATGGCGTCACGCACCCTCGAATATTACAAAAATACAAAACCGGCGGCCGCCGCGCGTGCTACTTTCCCCTGGCTTCCATGTAGGGTCAGGTGCCGTGCGTCCAAGATCGATCCTTGCGATTTTCATAGGCTTTGCGTGCAGCTCCTGTGCGCTGCAGGCGGCGAAGCCGCCTGCGCCGGTCGTTCCGCCGGCTTTCGAGCAGGCCGAGAGCGGCGGCGCGCAGTGGCCGGATGAGAATTGGTATCACGGCTTCGCGAGCCAGGAGCTCGATTCACTGGTTGCGCTCGCTCAGGACAACAGTCTCGATGTGGTCGCGGCTGCCGCGCGGCTGAAGCAGGCCGATGCGAAGGCTCGCCAGTCCGGCGCGGCGCTATTGCCGCAAGTCGATGCGGTCGGCACGGCAACGCGTTTCGCCGGTGGAACGCACGGCACCACGGCGAATGAAACCGACTGGTCGGCGCTGCTGTCCGCCAGTTACGAAATCGACTTTTGGGGCAAGAATCGTGCGGCCAGCAATTCCGCGAAGGCGCTGATGAACGCGAGCCGCGCGGATCTCACAACCGTGCGGATCACGTTGTCGAACGCCGTCGCAACCAGTTATTTTCAAGTTCTGTCGCTGCGCGAACGCATTGCGCTCGCCCGCCTGAACCTCGAGGCCGCTCAGGGCGTCTTGCACTTCGCGGAAGCCCGCTACGAGGCCGGCAGTGTCGGCGCGGCGGAACTTGCCGCGCAGCGCGCCGCGGTCGCCACGTCCGAGTTGATCATTCCTCAACTGCAGCAGCAGGAAGTCGAGGCGCTCGGAGCACTGGCCGTGCTCGTCGGCCATGCGCCCGAGGGGTTTGCCGTGGCCGGTGATCGTTTGGACACACTGGCCGAGCCGCCCCTAGCCGCGGGCTTGCCCTCGGATCTGCTTCGGCGGCGGCCGGACCTGATCGCCAGCGAATACAACTTGCAGGCGGCCCATGGGGATTTGATCGTGGCACGCGCAGCCATGTTTCCGTCGCTTACCTTGACGGCGACCGGGGGGGTGGCGAATCCCGCCGTGAACGCTGCGGTCAACGTTCTGGCGGGAACCGGCTGGTCCCTTACCGCGGGCGCGACGTTGGTGCAAACGATATTCGACGCCGGCCGCCGCCGCGCGGCAATCCAGGAGGCGACGGCAAAGCAGGAAGAACTGGTGGCCAATTACCACGGTTCGATTCTCGCCGCACTTCTCGACGTGGAGAAGGCGCTGGCGGCCATCCACTATCTCGAGCTGCAGAAAGAACCCCAGCAGCGAAATGTCGATCAGAGCGAGCTCGCCTACCAAGGCACGCAATTGCGATTTCGCGAGGGCACCGGGGAGTACCTGGCCGTCCTCGAATCACAACGCACGCTGTTCGCCGCTCGCGATCAGCTCAGCCAATACAAGCTGGCCCGGCTTCAGGCGCGGCTCGGCTTGTGCAAGGCGCTGGGCGGCGGCTGGCAGTATCCAACACCTTCGCAAAAACAATTGTGATACCCATGCAACATCTCTTCGTGCGGCAATTAACCCTCTCGTTCTTGTTGAGCCTGGCGCTTCTTGCTGGCTGCGGTAAGCAACAGCCGGCAGCGGACGTCGCCAAAGCGGCGCCCGCAGAAAAAGGCGCAGCTGGCGAAAAAGAGGAAAAGAAGGAGGAAAAAGACGAAGGGGGCGCAGGCGAGGTCAAGCTGACGTCGGAGGAAGCCGCGAAACTAGGCATCGCCACGGCCGCGGCGGCGGCCGTCCAGTACGTCCCCGCAAAGCAGGGATTCGGCGTGGTGATGAGCCACGACGCGATCGCCCAGGCGGTCGCCGACGTGACTACGGCACAGGCTGGGTTGCGCCTGAGTCAGGCCGCGCTGGCGCGCATTGCGCGCCTCGACGGCACGGCCGGCGCCCAGAGCGCCGAGGCACACGAGAGCGCGGCACGTCAGGCAGCGGTGGACGCAGCCGCACTTCGGCTCGCCCAGGCCAAGTTGTCGGCGCTGTTGGGTCAGCGGCCTCCCTGGGCAGGTCGGAACGACAGCAAGATGCTCACCGAACTTGCCGAGGGCCACGCCAAACTGTTGCGCGTCACATTTCCGCTCGGCGTATTGAATGGAGCCGCTCCGAACGGCTTGCGCGTCTCGCGCCTCGATGCGGCAACCGTCGGCGAGCGATGGACGGCGCGACCAGTCTGGGATGCTCCGTTCGACTCCGGTATACCGGGACGCAGTTTCTTCGCGATGCTTCAGCATACGGACCTGGGAGAAGGCGAGCGGGTCCTGATATGGGCGGCCGGCGACAATCATTCCGAGCGGCCCGAATCCGGCATCGTCGTCCCGCCCACCGCCGTCGTCGTCATTGACGGCAAGTACTGGTGCTTTGTCGAGCGGGAGCCCGGCGTCTTCTCGCGCTCTCCGCTGGATATCAGCCAACCGACGGCCGACGGATATTTCGTCAGAGACGGTATCAAGCCCGGTGAACTGATCGTAACCTTAGGCCAGGGCTTGCTCCTGGCGCGCCAGACCAATCCCAGCTCGGAAGCGGAGTAGGTCATGCGGGGGCTGGTATCCCTGTGTGTACGTCATTTCGGCAGCGTAACGGCGCTGTCCGTATTGGCCTTGTTGCTGGGTTGCTGGGGCGTCATGCGCGCGCCGCTGGACGTGTTCCCGGAATTCGTTCCCTCGCAAGTCGATATCCAGACCGAGGCGCCGGGATTCGCACCGCAACAGGTAGAGGAACTGGTCACCAAACGCATCGAGAGCGCCGTCAACGGCGCGGCGGGTTTGGCCACGATGCGTTCCGAATCGATACCCGGTTTATCCGTGGTGATAATCACGTTCGCCGATAATGTGGACGTTCACGTTGCGCGTCAGGGAATTTCCGAGCGATTGTCCGAGATCGGAAGCACCCTGCCCACGGGGGTGGGGACGCCGAAACTCTCGCCGCTGGTGTCGAGCACGATGGATTTGCTCAAGATCGGATTGCAGTCGGACACGGCGAGCGGCTATGCATTGCGGGATGCCGCCGACTGGGTGATCAAGCCCCGATTGCTCGCCGTGCCCGGCGTCGCGCACGTCCTCGTGTTCGGCGGCGACGTTCGGCAGATTCAGATCCAGCCCGACCCCAATAAACTGTCGAGTTATCACGTGACGCTGCTCGAGGTGGCCGATGCAGCACGCGGTGCCCTGGCATTGCATGGCGCGGGGTTCATCGACATGGCCGCCCAACGCGTATTGCTGAGATCGCCCACGCCGAAACCGGATCTGACCGCCATCGGACAAGCGGTCATCGCCGTTCGCAATAATGTGCCGGTCCTGGTACGCGACGTGGCGGACGTCAAAGAGGCTCCGGCGTTGCGGTCGGGCGACTCTTTGATCATGGGCAAACCCGCCCTGCACCGACCGGCGAATTTCATCGAACGGGCTCTGGGAGATCTAGAGCACTCCTTGGCGATTGCCGCGGTGCTGATCCTTGCCGTGCTGTATCTATTTCTGCGCGACGTCCGTGCGGCACTGATCGCATTCACGGCGATTCCCCTGTCCCTGCTGGCGGCCGTGCTCGTGCTCGACCGCATGGGGCACACGCTGAACACCATGACCCTGGGAGGCTTCGCCGTCGCGCTCGGCGTATTGGTCGATGACGCGATCGTCGGCATCGAGAACATCCTGCGGCGCATGCGCGCGAATGCATTGTCGTCGAGCCCGCTGCCTCGGCTGGACGTCATTCGAGAGGCGTCGCTCGAAGTGCGGGGACCGGTCATCTACGCAACCCTGGTCGTGATCGCAGTCTTCCTGCCGGAGCTGTTTACCTCCAGCGTTCAGGGCCATTTCGTGGGGCCCTTGGCGCTCGCCTTCATTCTCGCGGTGACGGCTTCGTTGCTGGTGGCGATGACGGCAACGCCGGCCATGTGCGCACTTTTGCTCCGAGACAGCGATGCGCACACCGAATCCCGTTGGCTGACGTGGGTCAAGAAGCGGCAAGTCAGGGCGGTACAGTGGGTCGAGGACCATCTCAAGCTCGTTGGCGGCGTGGTGGTCGCGTGCTGCGTGGCCGCCGTCGCGGCGGTGCCGTTTCTCGGCGGAACCTTCATGCCTGAATTTCGCGAAGGTCACTTCGTGATGCAGGTCGTGAGTTCCATAACCGGCACGTCACTCCAGGAAATGCTCGGGCTCGGCAAGCGAATTTCGGCCGACGTGCTGCGACTGCCCTATGTGGCGACGATCGAACAACAAGTAGGCCGCGCCGAGTTGGGCGAGGATACCTGGGGACCGCATCAAAGCGAATTTCACGTCGAACTCAAAGCCGACGCCTCGGTGGATGAAGCCCAGGCCCAGGACGATTTGCGGGCGATACTAAAGAAGTACCCCGGCGTCCAGAGCGAAGTGGTGACCTTCCTCGGCGACCGCATCAGCGAAAGCCTGACCGGCAGCACGGCGCAAGTCGCCATTAAGGTGTTCGGCGAAGATTTGGATACGCTGGACAGCATCGGGAATCAGATCGTGGCTACGCTTGGCAATGAACCTGGCCTCGTAGATCTACAGTTCAAACGCCAAAGCGGCACGCCCACCATTGCAATCGAACTCGAGCCGCAGGCGCTGGCAGCCGTGGGGCTGCGGACCCAAGATGTGCTCGGCCCGATTCAATCGGCCTTCGCGGGAGAGACCGTCGGTCAGGCTTTCAACGGCACCCGCACCGTCGACACCGTGTTGATTGTACCGGATGCGCTGCGGCATCGACCGGAGCAGCTGAGCAAGCTCATGATCGCGGGCCCGCTCGGCGAGATACCGCTGTCGCATCTGGCGCACCTGACGCCCACTGCCGATCGCTACAGCATCGAACACGACGGCGGCCAGCGTCGCGTCACCGTGACGTTCAATGTCAGCGGCCGGGGATTGCAGGCGGCCATTGATACTCATGGTGCTGTTCGTCGCGTTTCGATGGCGTGCCAACAGCTGGCTGGTGATGATCAATCTCCCGTTCAGCCTGATCGGCGGCGTGCTCGCGATCGCGGCGACCGGCATCGGAATCTCCTTGGGCACGCTCGTGGGGCTGGTGACGGTGTTCGGAATCAGCGCGCGCAATGCCATATTGCAGCTGGCGCACTACGAGCATCTCGTCGAGATGGAAGGTGCTTCGTGGGATATGCAGACAGTGCTGCGCGGCGCCAATGAGCGATTGATTCCGATTGTCATGACCGCTGCGGTGACGGCGCTCGGTCTTGCACCCTTGGCATACAGCATGAGGCATCCGGGACAGGAGATTGAGGGTCCGATGGCCGTGACCGTGCTGGGCGGTTTGGTGTCGTCCACCATTCTCAACTTGCTGGTACTTCCCGCCCTGGCGGGCCGGTTCAGCCGGCGTCCATCCGATCGCGGGTAGATTCGCCGAGGAGTCCGGCACTCACTCCGCGGTTGTTACCGACGACCGCAGCAGCCTCCATCGCGGCGGGAATCAATTAGTGAGCGAATGTCTCGGCGTACAAGTTCCAAAGCCTCACCACCCTGGGACTCGTGTTCGGTACTGTCTTTAAGTTCGCGAAGGCCTTGGCGGGCCGATTCAACCGACGTCCGTCCGCGCAACTAGCCAGTTGAACGGCCTGCTTCGCGACGCGATCGCGACGCCCCCGCCGCCGGGGCTGTCGCGCTTTCTCGGCAACTACATTGCTGCGATGGTCGAGTACGCCTGCGCACGGCGTGCGCTTGCAGTTCCTGAATGGACGCGCTCCATCGCACCATTGACCGAGCCCGTGTTTGGCTCGGAGCTGCAAAGTCTGCGCCTCTATCTGCTGACGCACTCGCCACCGCCGTTTCGCGCCCGCAACATTTTCATCGATGCAACATTGGGTGACCGGGTCTGAAGATCTTACCGAGGCTGATCTGAGGTCGTTGCGCCCTGGCGGACCGAAACGGATTTCAGTCATGTGACAGCATTTTTGTACAAGTCGAACGCGCGATCCAATGTAGTATATTCAGCGCACAACAAGGGGGGCCAATCATGGACAAAGTCACCAGGCGCTCGTTTGTCACCACCGTGGGCGCTGCGACCGTCGTCCCAGCCGGCGCGCTTCTGCCACTGACCGCTGCCGCGGCGGCTGCCCCGGCGAAAACCGCGAACATCGCCGAGCCGCCCCAGACGACTTACCTCTTCTTCAACGCCGCCGAAGTGCTGTTTATCGAGGCGGCCTGCGAGCGGCTGATCCCCGCCGACGAGTCCGGGCCCGGCGCAATGGGTGCCGGGGTTCCCAATTATCTCGATAAGCAACTGGGCGGCGCGTGGGGCGCGGGCGAGCGGTTGTATCGAAGCGGCCCATGGCAACAGGGAACGCCGTCTCAGGGCTATCAATTGCCGTTCACGCCGGCGGAGCTCTTTCATGCGTCGTTGCGCGCCATCAATCGCGACCTCGACGCTCACGGCACGCCGTTCCATGACATGTCACCCGACGCTCAAGACGCTTATCTCAAATCCTTGGAATCCGGCGCGCATGATCTCGACGGCGTACCCTCCGCCGTGTTCTTCGACATGCTGTTGAAAATGTCGGTTGAGGGATTTTTCAGCGATCCTGTTTATGGCGGCAACCGCAACATGGTCGCCTGGCGGATGATCGGCTTCCCCGGCGCTTACGCGGACTACTATGAGGCCATCGATCATCATGGCGTGAAGTTCGAACGTGAGCCGATGAGCCTCGCGGAGGACGGACACGGACACATCCATGTGCGTCAAGACATCCCCGCCAATCTATAAGGAAACCCGCCATGGCACAGCGTCTCAAAGAAGTGGATGTCGTCGTCATCGGGGTCGGCATGGTCGGCAGCATCGTCGCCAAGGAATTGGCCGCCGCCGGCTACAAGGTCGTGGGATTGGAGCGCGGCCAAACGCGCTTCACGGTGCCCGAGTTCCAGAGTCCGGCCATTCACGATGAATTGCGTTTCGACATCCGCAAGGCCTTGATGCAGGACAACACCCGTGAACCGGTGACGTTCCGCAACCAGGGTTCGCAAGTGGCTTTGCCCGTTCGACGTTGGGAGTCGTTTCTGCCCGGCACCGGCCTCGGCGGCTCCATGGTGCATTGGAACGGCCAGACCTATCGTTTCCAGTCCAACGACTTTCAATTGGCTACCCGCACACGCGAACGCTACGGCAAGAATTTCCTCGATCCGGATGTGACCATTCAGGATTGGGGGGTCACTTACGATGACCTGGAACCGCACTACGATCGTTTCGAGTACCTGTTGGGTACCAGCGGCAAGGCCGGCAACATCAAAGGCCAGATTCAGGCGGGCGGCGATCCGCATGAATCGCCGCGATCGCGCGAGTATCCAACTCCGCCGCAGAAGGAGCATTTCCAGGGCGCGCTGTTCCGTAAGGCAGCGAGCAGCCTGGGCTATCACCCCTTTCCGCAGCCCTCATCGAACTTGAGTCAGCCGTATACCAATCCCGAAGGCATGAAGCTCAATGCCTGCGTCTTTTGCGGCTTCTGTGAACGCTACGCTTGCGAGCACTACGCCAAGTCGGTGCCACAGACGATGATCCTTCCGGTGCTGCTGGCCAATCCGAATTTCGAGCTCCGCACCGGGTGCCAGGTGCAGCGCATCAACCTCGATTCCACCAAGAAGCATGCGACGGGGGTCACCTACATTGATGCCGTGGGCCGCGAATTCGAACAACCGGCCTCGTTGGTGATCACCTCCACATTCGCGATCAACAACATCCGCATGCTGCTGCTATCGGGCATCGGCACCCCCTACGACCCGGCCACGGGGCAAGGCGTTGTCGGACGCAACTACGCCTATCAGACCATGAGCACGGTGGCGTCATTTTTCGACGAAGACGTCATCATCAACCCCTTCATGGCCTCGGGCGCGTCCGGGACCCTGGTCAACGACTTCGCCGGCGATAACTTCGATCACAGCGGGCTCGGATTCATCGGCGGCGCCTTCATCGGCGCCGTCAATACCAACGGCCGGCCCATCCAATATCACCCGGTTCCCCCCGGAACTCCGAACTGGGGCAAGGGCTGGAAACAGGCGGTGGTCAAACACTACAACCATACCGTGATGTTCAGCCTTCATGGCAGCTCGGTGTCGCAGCGGCAGAATTATTGTGACCTCGATCCCACCTATAAGGATGCCTGGGGTCAACCCGTGCTGCGAATC
>WNFI01258903.1_pt2 | contig 40947 bp, 44 predicted proteins | sample 5400471 | NCBI WGS metagenome assembly WNFI01 (sample SAMN13153348, study PRJNA577476) | soil metagenome | isolation source: 100 cm saprolite on Douglas fir-dominated hillslope | place: USA:California | collected 2013-09-17 | reverse complement strand
TCTAGGCGAGTACATTCAAACCCTGGGGATGATCGCAATGGGCGCGCAGAGCCATCCATCGAGCTCTTGGGATGAAGCTCGAGAGAGGCGCGCATCACTGCCGGTCGATAGAAAGAAGGTGCTGGCAGTTGGAGCGTTCTGGGTTACAGCGACCTCCCTCCCGATTCCAGGAACGATCGCGCCGGCTCGAGCTTCATCCCGAGCTCGATGGATGGCGTCGGGAACCAGCTCAGGAGCCTTGCAGGCCGGAGATGAGGACGTCGATCAGGTCGCGGCCGTCGGGGGACTTGAGGCGATGCTCGCGCAAGAGGCTCGCGAGTTGCGGCCTGTCGAGGGCCTTGCGGTCGGAGCGGATGAAGACTTCGGCGATGGCGCGCTGCACGCCGAGCGTGCGCGCCGAGGCGAAGGCGCGCGCGAGCTCGTCCAGGATCTCGCGATCGGAGATGGAGTGGCGCGCGAGCGTGTCGAAGGCGCGGATCTGCGCGCGTGATTCGGGCATGCGCGTGATTCCGGCGGCGACCGCGCGCAGCTCGGGGCCGGTGAGCGGGCGATGGCGCAGGTACGCCTGGGCGACCTGCACGTCGCGGTCGTCCGGGCTCCCCACGGCGCGGATCACCTGCGCGCGCGCCTCGGCGCTCCCCAGGCATGCGAGCGCCGCCGACTGCGCGGCCTTCGCCGGGCGCGCTCGCGCGAGGCTCGAATGGTTGAACTCCGGCGTGAGCTCGCCCCCTGCATTGATCGAGCAGACCAGGTCCACTTCCGCGAAGCCGACGGCGTCGTGGGCGACGAGGTCCGCCACCATCACCATCTGCTCGGCGCGCAGCTCCGCGGGCGTGAGCCAGCCGAGCTCGGCCGCGACGATGAGCATGCGCGAGCGGATGTCGGGCGGCGCGGCCTCGTGGGAGAATGCGACGAAACGCTCGCGCGCGACGCGATCGCGCGTGATCTCGTCCATGGCCTTCACGTACGAGGGCGAGTGGCGGTCGAGGTCGTCCACGCTCGCCAGCAGCTTCTCGATGCGCTCGAAGAAGATGCGCACCTCGCGCGCGTCGCGGCGCAGGATGCCGTGGATGAAGTCGAGCTTCTGTGCCGCCTCGCGGCGCTCGTCGTAGAACTCGCACACGTCGCGCCGGTGCTGCGCGCCCGGGTCGGAGTCGCGCATGCCGGTGACGTAGGTCATGCGGTTCTGCGAGAACTTGCCGAGGAGGCGCGCGCTCGGCCGGCCGCTCGCGATTTCGCCGCCGGCGCCGGAACCGAAGTAGCGCCCGAGGATGGCGCCCGCCGTGGGGCCCACCGGCGCCGCCCCCGAAAAGCCGTAGATCACCGGCACGTGCGCGAACAGCCGGCGCATGCGCTCGCGCCCGCTCTCGCCGTAGGCCGACGAATACTTGGTGGCGTCGGGATTCAGGCTCTCGCAGCCGAAGAGATAGACCTCCTTCAGCCTGGCGAAAAGCGACGGGCAGGAATTGCTGCACGAGGCGCGCTCCAGCTCGTCGACCTTGAGGAAATCGCCGTTCTCGATCTTGTCCGAGTAGAACGTCTCGCCGGCGTTGAAGTGGCCCGAGACGATGAGGACGTCGCACTGCACGCCCTTCTGGCACGAGCTCGCCAGCCAGTCGGCTCGCCCCTTCTCCACCAGCTCGACGAACTGGTACCGGTCGTGCGGCAGGAAGCGCCGGAATGCATCCTTTTCGTCGGAAGAGTTTACCGTGATGGTGCAGACGGTTTTCTTCTCGGCGTGCGCCTCGACCGCGTAGACCGCGGCGAACACGGCGACAAGGGGGAGAACCCGCCGCAATGCGCGCGTCTGGGATGCGAGATCCATAGGGAGCGATTCTCGTCGAGAATCCTGCGCAAGGATGCCAGCGCGCATCACAGACTGAGGTCAGCCACGTCTTACATTCGTGTTGTTCGGGCCCTGTCACAATAGCATCAATGAAAACCCCCAAGAGACTTCTTCCGCTCATCGAGGACGGCGTGATCGACGCGGTGGTGCGCCAGCTGATGAGCGGCAAGGAGGCGATGGTGTTCGTCGTGCGCTGCGGCGACGAGGTGCGCTGCGCCAAGGTCTACAAGGAGGCGGACAAGCGAAGCTTCCGCCAGGCGGTGGATTACACCGAGAACCGCAAGACCAAGAACTCGCGCCAGGCGCGCGCCATGGCGAAGGGCACGCGCTTCGGGCGCGAGGCGCAGGAGCGAGCGTGGCAGAGCGCGGAGGTCGAGGCGCTCTATCGGCTCGCCGCGGCGGGCGTGCGCGTGCCCAAGCCCTACAACTTCCACGAAGGCGTGCTGCTGATGGAGCTCGTCACCGACGCCCAGGGCGACGCGGCGCCACGCCTGAACGACGTGGAATTCACCGCCGAGGAAGCGCTCACCCACCACCGCTTCCTCGTCATGGAGGTGGTGCGCATGCTCTGCGCCGGCGTGATCCACGGCGACCTGAGCGAATACAACATCCTCCTCGGAGCCGACGGGCCGGTCATCATCGACCTGCCCCAGGCAGTCGACGCGGCGGGCAACAACCACGCGCTGGCGATGCTCGAGCGCGACGTCGGCAACCTGCGCCACTTCTTCGGCCGCTTCGCGCCCGACCTCCTCTTCACCGACTACGGCCATGAGATCTGGGCGCTCTACCAGGCCGGCAAGCTCACGCCCGACGTGGCGCTCACCGGCCGCTTCGAGCGCGTCGAGAAGGAAGTGGACCTGGATGGCGTGGTGCGCGAGATCGGCGACGCCATCCTCGACGAGCGCGCGCGCCAGCTGGGGCGCCTGGAGGCTTCGGAGTAGATGCGAGCGCTGCGGTTCGACAATGCGTTCGTGCGCGACCTGCCCGCGGATCCCGACCCCGATCCGCGCCGCCGCCAGGTGCACGGCGCGCTCTTCTCGCTCGTGCGGCCCACGCCGGTCGCGGCACCGCGCGTCATCGCCTGGTCGCGCGAGATGGCCGCCACCCTCGGCATTTCCGAGGCCGACATCGCCATCACGCTGGGCGAGATCGTCAACAAGGCGGGCGAGCGCTGGGAGCTGCAGCTGAAGGGCGCGGGGCCCACGCCCTACTCGCGCACCGCCGATGGGCGCGCGGTCCTGCGCTCCTCGATCCGGGAATTCCTTTGCAGCGAGGCGATGCATCACCTGGGTGTGCCCACCACGCGTGCGCTCTGCCTCGTCGCTACCGGCGAGCAAGTCGAGCGCGACATGTTCTACGACGGCCGGCCGAAGATGGAGCCGGGAGCGATCGTCTGCCGCGTGGCGCCCTCCTTCATCCGCTTCGGCAACTTCGAGCTGCCCACCTCGCGCGGCGACAACGGCCTGCTCCTGAAGCTCATCGAGTTCACCCTGCGCCGCGATTTTCCCGAGCTGGCCCGAGGCGCGAAGGAGATCGACGAGGCGGTGCGCGCGGAGTGGTTCGGGGAGGTGTGCGAGCGCACCGCGCGCACGGCGGCGCACTGGATGCGCGTGGGCTTCGTGCACGGCGTGATGAACACCGACAACATGTCGATCCTGGGGCTCACCATCGACTACGGCCCGTACGGATGGATCGACAACTTCGACCTCGACTGGACGCCCAACACCACGGACGCGGGCGGGCGGCGCTACCGCTTCGGGCACCAGCCGCACGTGGCGCACTGGAACCTCGCGCGGCTCGCGAGCGCGTTGGTGCCGGCGTTCGCCACGCACGATCCGCTCTACGCGGGCTTGAAGCGCTACGAGGACACCTTCAACGCGTGCGACCGCGACAACGTCGCCGCCAAGCTCGGGCTCGCCGAATGCATGGACGAGGACCTCGAGATGGTCCAGTCGCTCCATGCGCTGCTGCAGGCGGCGGAGGTGGACATGACGATCTTCTTCCGCGCGCTCGCCGCGCTCGACGTGAACCTCCCCAGCCTCGCGCCCTTCGACGACGCCTTCTACGACGAGGCGAAGCGCGCGCTGCACGAGGGCGAATTCAACGACTGGCTCACGCGCTACGCCATGCGGCTGCGCACCGATCGGCTCGCCCCTGGGGCACGCCGCGCGCGCATGAATGCCGCCAACCCGCGCTACGTGCTGCGCAACTATCTCGCGCAGCAGGCGATCGACCGCGCCGAAGCGGGCGACGCCGCGGGGATCCACGAGCTCCTCGAGGTGCTGCGCCGGCCCTACGACGACCGGCCCGGACGCGAGGCCTTCGCGCGCCGCCGCCCCGACTGGGCGCGCGACCGTGCCGGGTGCTCGATGCTTTCCTGCAGCTCCTGAACACGGCCATTGCGGACGGGGTCTTATCCCCATGAAACATTGGCTCCGGACCCTTCTCGCGATCGCGGCGGCCGCGGCGACCATCGTGATTGCCGCTTCCTTCGCGCTGCGCGCTTTCGTCGATCCCGAGCGCCTGAAGCGCCTGGCGCACGACAAGGCGCAGGCCATCTGGTCGCGCGAGCTTGCCGTCGGCGACGTCTCGCTCGAGCTGTGGCCGCTCCCGGCGCTGCACGCGGGCCAGGTCGCGCTCGCCAACACGCCGTGGGCGAAGTCGAAGCAGCTCCTCACGGCGGAGAGCGTCGATGCGCACCTCGAGGTGCTGGCGCTCCTGGCCGGCAAGGTGCGGCTGAAAAGCCTCGAGCTCGACGGCGTGCGTGTGAATCTCGAGACGCGCGCCGACGGCCTGAAGAGCTGGGACCTGGTGGCGCCCGCCGGCGAGAAGCCCAAGGCCGCGGGCCTCGACGACAGCGACTTCATGAACCTCACGTCGCTCACCGTGCGCAATGCGCAGCTCACGCAGCGCTCGAAGGGCGCGACGACCGTGTTCCACATCGATGAGGCGAGGGCCACGGCCGGGTCGGGGCTGCGCCGCGTCCAATTCGAGGCGAGCGTCTCACGCAATCGCAAGCCGCTCGCGTTGAAGGGCGATTTCGCCGATCTTTCCCGCCTGGGCTTCCCCGGCGCCACCACCGAGGGGCACATCGATTTCGATTGGGGAAAGGCGCACCTCGCGATCGCCGGACGATTGCCGATCGATGCCGCGTTCAACGGCTACGCGCTGACTGCGGACCTGAAGGCCGCGTCGCTGCAGGACGCGTTCGCCTTCTTCGGAGAATCGCGGCTGCCAACCGCTCCGGTCGCGGCGCGTGTCGTCGCACGCGAGTCGCAGGGACGCACCGAGCTCACCGAATTCTCCGCGAGCTTGGGCAAGCACAGCTTCGCGGGGGCCGCGACCTTTACGCGCGCGGGCGGGAAGACAACCGTCAATGGCCGACTGGAAACCCCGCGCCTCGACTGGGAGAAGGCGCTCCTCGAGCTGGGCTATCCGCCGTTGCCGCCGCTGCCCTCGGAAGAGCTCTTCCACGACAACGATCTCGGGTGGCCGCTCCTCCTCGCGCTCGACGCCAGCGAGGGCGCGGTCGACTTGAAGCTCGGCGCGTTCGTGATGCGCAATGGCATCGAGATGAGGAACGTGAAGGCACGCGCCTCCTTCGCCGGCGACCGGCTGAGCGTGAGCCCGTTCTCGATGGACGTGCTGGGCGGGGCCGCGACCGGAAGCCTCGCGATCGAAGGGCGGAAGAAGACGGTGCGCTTGAACTTCGACGGCACCAACCTCCTTCTCGAGCGCTGGTTCCGCGAGCGCGGCAGCAAGATCCCGTTCACCGGCGGGCCGATGAAGGTGAAGGCGACGCTCACGACGAGCGGGGCGAGCATGAAGGCGCTCGCGGCGTCGATCAGCGGGCCCGTCACCATCCGCATGGGTCCGGGCGTGTGGGCCTCGGCGAAGGCGGCGCATGCCGAGGACGTGATGGCGAGCGCCTTCTCCGGCAAGAACTCCGCGTCGATCGATTTCGAATGCATCGGAGCGTCGCTGCCCTTTGCCAGCGGACGCGCGAGCGCGAAGGCGTTGATCGGCGCGCGCAGCGCCGTGAGCAACCTCCTCACCTCGGGCTACGTGGACCTGCGCGAAGAGACCCTCGACCTGCGCGGGCGCGTGAAGCCGAAGGCCGGCACCGTGGGACTCGCCGCCATCGCCGGCGACATCCAGATTTCCGGCAGGCTGCGCGCGCCCCACGCGCGCCTCGACCCGATCGGCACCCCCGGAGCCATCGCCCGCGGCGCCGCCGCCATCGTGACGCTCGGCTTGAGCGCCGCCGGCACCGCCAGCGCCCAGGCCGAGCAGGCCCGCGGCAACGATCCCTGCGAAGTCGTCTTCCGCTAAAAGTCGTGTCAGGTACGACTTTTTAAGTTGTACCTGACACGACTTTTTCAGTCGGCCAAGGGGGCGAGGAGGGCCGGCGACATGTCGGAGACCGCCCAGTGCTCCATGCCCGAGCGGGTCCAGTGCAGGACGGCGTAGCCCTGGCGCGAGCTCGCGCTGGGCGCGGCGTCGGGCGCGGCGCTCGGCCACACGAACTCGTTCACCACGTGCTGGCGGCCGCGGTAGGTAAGCGCGGCGACGGCGCGCCCGTTCACGTAGTCGAGGCGCCCGCCGGAAAGGACAAAGCCCGCATGGGCGCGATCCTCCACGGGCGGGGCGAAGTCGAGCTTGCCGCTGAACCACGGCTTCACCGTGTGCTGGTCGGTGGATTCGACGTCGTTCAGGTGGCGCTCGCCCATGAGGGAGCGCACGTGGGCGTTCACGACGTCGCGCGCGACGAGGTCGTCGCGCGAGGGCTCCGAGTGCAGCAGCGCCACGTTCCAGCTCAACAGCGCCGCCACCGCGAACGCCGCCACGAAACCGAACGTGCGGCGCGAAGCAGGCGCGCGTTCCTGGCCGGCGGCCTTCGCGAGGGAGGCGCGCACGCGTTCGCGCAGCGCGCCGCTCGCGCGGTGATAGGTCGCGTCGCGCGCCACCATCGGCTCGGAGGCGGAATCGTTCTTCTGGGCCATCAGGAAGCCTTCCTCATGCGGATCTCGATCAGGTGGCGCAGCATCTCGCGCCCGCGCGACAGGCGCGACATCACGGTGCCGATCGGAACGTGGGCGATCGCGGCGATCTCCTTGTAGGTGAGGTCCTCGATCTCGCGCATCACGATGACCTCGCGGTAGCCGACCGGCAGCTCCTCGAGCGCGAGGTTCACGAGCTTGCGGTTGGCGCTTTGCAGCAGGATCACCTCGGGGTTCGATTCCGCGGGCGCCTCGTGTCCCACGGTCTCGGCCTCGCTCGACACGCTGCCCGAGTCGTCGAGCGCCACCAGGTCGGCAGGGCGATTCTTCTCGAGCCACGAGTAGCCGGTGTTGCGCACGATCGCCAGCAGCCACGGCCGCGCGTCGTTGCCGTGCATGCCTTCGTAGAAGCGGAAGGCGCGCAGGAACGCCTCCTGCACGACGTCTTCGGCGTCGTGGTCGTTGCGCGTGAGCCACCGCGCCAGGTTGTACGCGGCGTCCAGGTGCGGCAGCACGCTCTTCTCGAATCGGGCGAGGCGAGTCATGGGGGTCCCAGGGAGATGACCGCCGCCGGGGCGCTTTTATTCCCGGCGAATTCGCATTATGCGAGGAATATCGGCGCGGCCCCGGCGGTATAGCAGGTACACCCCACCGGAGGAGCGCGCATGACCATCGATCGCAGGCAATTCCTGAAACTGTCCGCCCTGGGCGGCGGCGCCGTGCTCGCCTCCAGCCTTCCCGGCTGCGCGAGCCTCGGCCAGGGCGCCGCGCAGGAAGACTTCTATTTCGTGCAGCTCTCCGACACCCATTGGGGCTTCAACGGCCCCGCGGTCAACCCCGACGCGCGCGGCACGCTCCCCAAGGCGATCGCGGCGGTGAACGCCCTCCCCGTCCAGCCCGACTTCATCGTCTTCACCGGCGACCTCACCCACACCACCGACGACGGCGCCGAGCGCCGCAAGCGCCTCGGCGAATTCAAGGAGATCGCCTCGGGGTTGAAGAACCGCAACGTGCGTTTCATGCCCGGCGAGCACGATGCCTCCCTCGACAACGGCGCCGCATGGAAGGAATTCTTCGGGCCGAGCTATTACACCTTCGACCACAAGGGCGTGCACTTCGTCGCGATCGACAACGTCTCCGATCCCGCCGCACGCATCGGCGACGAGCAGCTCGCCTGGCTGAAGGCCGACCTCGAGCGCCAGCCGAAGGACGCGCGCATCGTGGTCCTCACCCACCGCCCGCTCTTCGACCTGGCGCCCGAGTGGGACTGGGCCACGCGCGACGGCGCGCAGGCGATCGATTTGCTGATGCCGCATTCGAACGTGACCGTGTTCTACGGCCACATCCACCAGGAGAACCACCACATGACGGGCCACATCGCGCACCACTCCGCGAAGTCGCTCATCTTCCCGCTGCCGGCGCCCAAATCGCAGCCGAAGCGCGACCCGGTCAAGTGGGACGCGGCCGCGCCTTACAAGGGCCTCGGGTTTCGCGAGATCGAGGCCGAGGCGAAGAAGTACGAGATCACCGAGCTTCCCGTCGTGAAGGCCTGAAGGCGATGCGAGTCTCGAGACGGCGGCTGTTGTTCCTGGGTACCGCGCTCGTCGCCGCCGGCGCCGGCGTGGGCGCGATCGCTCAGGTCGGCGCGGAGCGCGTCGTCAAGGTGAGCGCGCGCAAATTCACCTTCACGCCCGGGGAGATCACTCTGAAGAAGGGTGAGCCGGTCACGCTCGAGCTCGTGACCCAGGATGTCTTCATGGGATTCAACGTGCCCGACTTCAAGGTGCGCAGCGACATCGTGCCGGGCAAGACGATGCAGCTTCGCTTCACGCCCGACAAGACGGGCACGTTCGTCTTCCTGTGCGACGTGTTCTGCGGCGACGGCCACGAGACCATGTCCGGAAAGATCATCGTCACCTGATTAGGGTCAGACCGGGGTCAGACCGGGGTCTGACCCCGGTTGAATCCGGCGACGGTTGCAGCTGCATCCAACCGGCATGAACACCATCACCGCGGTAGAGGGCCCCGTCGCACCCATTCCCAGGCGGCGTCGCAAGGCGTTGCGCATCCTGCTCGCCGTGGCAGGCGTGATCGCAGTGCTTGCCGGCATCGCCGGGGCGGTCGCGTACGCGTTCGTGGCGCGCTTCCTGCCCGATCCGGTGATCGCGGAGGTGCCGAAGGCGAAGGACCGCGCCGAGGCGATGCGCCAGGACCTCACGGTGCTGGGCCGGCTCCTCGACTACGACCGCAGCTACTCGCGGGCAACGGACACACCACCGTGGGAAGAAGACTGCGCCGCATCAACCGCGTGCCGATTCGCCTCGCGTGGTTCGCCGAGGGCCTGTTCGTCGTGCGCGCGGATCCGGATCACGCGAAGCTCGTCGGCACGCGCGTCGCGAGCATCAACGGCAAGACGCCGGACGAGCTTCTCGCCGCGCTCACGCCGTACGTGAGCGGCCCGGAAGAGCACGCGAAGGCGACCAGCCCCTTCTTCCTCGAGTCGCCCTATGCGTTGAGCGGGGTGTGGCCCGAGATGGGCGCGGAGCACGCGACGTACCTGCTGCAGCCCGAGAGCGGCACCCCCACCACCGTCACCCTCGCGGGCGTGGGCTACCAGGAGAAGGCGCCATACGTCGATCCCACGCGCGACCTCGCGCCGCAACCGATGGACGACGAAGGCGCGCCGTGGGCCAACGTGCTCTCGGGCGCGGCGGACATCCCCCTCGTGTTGCGCGACCCCGATGCGAGCGTGTACGTGAAGAAGCTCGACGGCGATGCGGGCCTCTACATCCACATCGCGAGCGTCGACGGCGACGAGCGCGGCGACCTCTCCGAGCAGCTCGCGGCGATCGTCGACGCGATCAAGCCCGCGTCGCTGCGCTACGCCATCCTCGACATGCGCTTCGACGGCGGCGGCAACTACACCAAGACGCTTGCCTTCACGAAGGAGCTGCCCAAGCGCATCGCGCCCGACGGCAAGCTCTTCATCCTCACCGACAACGCCACCTTCTCCGCGGCGATCGTCACCACGGCGCGCGCCAAGTACTTCGGCGGATCGCGTGCGGTGATCCTCGGCGAGAGAGTCGGCGACCGCGAGCGCTTCTGGGCGGAAGGCGGCAAGTCGATCGACCTTCCCAACTCGAAGATCCGCCTGTACTTCGCGACCGGCTACCACGACTGGAACGAAGGCTGCGGCTGGAAGGACCTGGGCCGCTGCTTCTGGATAAACCTGCCGTTCGACGTCCCCGCGGGCTCGCTCTCGCCGCAGCGCGAGATCGCCTGGAAATTCGCCGACTACCGCGCCGGCGTCGACACCGTGCTGCAGGAGGCGCTCAAGCTCAAGCCCTGAAAAGTCGTGTCGGGTACGACTTTCCCGAAAAGTCGTACCTGACACGACTTTTTATTTGAGGTACTTCTCCTCCAGTTCCCGCATCCGCGCGTCGCCCTGCAGCTCGATGATGTCTTTCACCGAGGGCAGCGTGGCGTCCACGGAAGCGATGCCGCCGTCGCGGCGGATCTGCTCGAAGACGCGCTGCATGGCGCCGACGGCGGCGCGAATGGCGTGGTTGCCGTAGATGACGAGGCCGACCTTGCCGAGCGCGGCGATGTCGCGCTCGGTGAGCTGCGGATACGCGGTCGGCACCAGCACCAGCGGCACGGCGCCCTTCCAGGCGCGCACGAATTCGAGGATCTCGCCGGGCGTCTTCTGCTTCGAGTGGATGAGGATGGCATCGGCGCCCGCTTCCACGTAAGCGGTAGCGCGGCGCAACGCTTCGGCCTGGCCGAGCCCGGCGATCAACGCCTCCACGCGCGCGATCACCGTGAAGCCCGAATCGGAACGAGCCGAGCACGCGGCCGCGATCTTCCCCTGGAACTCCTCCACGCGCACCAGTTCCTGGCGCCCCTCAGCGCGCAGGCTCGTGTCCTTCGGAAAAGTCTTGTCCTCCATCACGATGGCGGAAGCGCCCGCCGCCTCGAACTGCGGCACCACGTAGCTCACGTTGACCGCGTTGCCGAAGCCGGTGTCGATGTCCGCGATGAGCGGAATGGAAATAGCGGCGGCGATGGCGCGCGTCATCTCGAGGTGCACCGACATCGACAGCAGGCTCGCATCCGGAACGCCATAGCTCGCGGAAAGCTCGAAGCCGCTGCCCCAGATCGCGTTGAATCCGGCGCGTTCCGCAAGGCGAGCGCAAAGCGGGTTGTGCGCCGCCATCGCGTGCAGGAGCGTGGAAGAGGAGAGCTTCACAGTTTGATGTCGAGCGTCCGGTAACCCACGCGCACGCTGCCGACTTTCACCTTGAGCGTCCCCTTGCCCGCAGCCACCAGCGTCACGAATTTCTCGTGCACGTTGCCGCGCGTCCACGGGAAGAAGATGTTGACGCCGCTGTAGAGCCCCTGCCCCCAGCCGTCCAGGTGTCCGACCTCGACCACCGATTCCGTGGGCGCCGCGACCGCGACACCGGAGCCCTCGGTGGTGAGCCGCATCGGCTCCGACAACGGCAGCTTGCGCGCCGAGTTGAGCCCATAGGTGCCGAGGTAGCCGCGGTTCACGATGCGAAGCTCGATGCGCGTGTGGTCGGCTCCGATCTTCTCCTGCTTCACGACTTCGACGGCCACGCGCGGAATCAAGGCGGCCACGCGCAGGAACGCGCGGCTCTGCGAAGCGCACACCTCCGCGATCTTTTCATAGGGAGGATTGGAAATGCCGACGCGCGTATCGAGGCCGCCCACTTCCACCTCGCCCAGCTGCGGGTGCTTCACGCGCCGCCACTTTCCGAACACGCGGCCCTTGTTGACGTCGCGGTCCCATTTCGCGATCGCCACGAAGTCCTTGCGATCGAGGCGCGAGTACACATCGACGAACGGTTTCTTGCGCTCCACGCCGATCTGCGTGAAGAAATCCCAAAGCTCGATCACGTAAGCGAGCGCGCCGCGCTGGTGATACGCATAGTCGGTGAGGTCGCCCTTCAGCGGCTTTTCCGGCTGGTAGAGGAATTCATGGAAGCCGCTCACCGTCGGATAGCCGGTGAATTGCGTCATCCACGCCTCCACCTGACGATAGATCGCGAGGTCCTGCTGGTCCATCTTGTCGTCGGGCTTGTCGCCCAGCGGGCGGATCAGCACGCCGCCGAACGTATGCAGGTTGAGCCAGCACATGATTTCCGGGTGCGCGGTGGCGAAGTCCATGATGGCGCGCGTCTCGAGCGCGCTGCCCGGATAGTGGCCGGCGCCCTCCTGCTCGTGGTCCGGCGCCCAGCTGTACGGAAAATTGCGGTTGAAGTCGTACTGGTTGTCGGACAGGAAATACGGATCGGGAATGCGCCGCCCGTCGTAGTTGGCAATGCGGCCCTCGGGATAGAGCTTGTAGTAGGGCGGCGGGTCCTCGGGCGTGCGCGGCACCATCACGCCGGGGAAATCGGCGAGCTCCACCAGCTCGCCGTCGTCGCTCGCCTGGCGCATGAAGCCGATGGTGCCGTCGCCGTCGAAGTCGTGCGCTTCCCAGTAGGCGTGGCCCTTGTGCAGGCGCGCGTCGATGGGGCTCGAGCGCACGTAGCGCCCGCTCTTCAGCACCGCTTCGGCCCCATCGGGGGAGATGCGCGGCACCACGTAGAACAGCGACTCCTTGATGGCGTCGGCCATGTGCGCCGGCAGATTGTCATTGCCATGCAGGCGGGCATCCAGATGGATGTTGATCACATCCTCGGCGATCGCGAGCGCCACGCTCGAGCCGCACACTTCGGTCGCGTGCATGTTGCCGTCGACCCACACGGCAGGGCGCGCTTCGCCCGGGTTGCGCCCGATGGTGAGGATCGGGATGTCGCGGCCCTCGGGCGTGCTTCCGAGGGAGGACACGCGCACCAGGTCGGGATGGGCGCGCGACCACTGGGCGAGTTGCTGGGTGAGCTCCGCGTAATCGAGGTACTTGGTTCGGAACATGGTCGTGGGATCGTTGTTGGAGTTGGACGGCAATTCTAGGTGGAAAAACCGGGGTCAGAGCGGGGTCAGGCCGGGGTCAGACCCCGCTCTGACCCCGGTTTGGAACAGAAGGCGCGCGACGAGGAGCGGCACGAAGATCGCGGCGAGCAGCACCACGCTGTATGCGCTCGCCAGCGCGAGGCGGCCGCTGTCGACCTGCTGGAAGATCTCGATGGGCATCGTGCTCATGCCGCCGTAGTAGAGCACGATCGTGGCGGACAACTCGGAGAGCGAGGTCACCCACATGAGCAGCGCCGCGGAGCCGATCGCCGGCAGGATGAGCGGCATGACCACTTTGAAGAAGGTCCTCAGCGGCGGCACGCCCAGGCTCACCGAGGCCTCCTCGATCGAGTCGCGCACGTTGTGCAGCGGCCCCGCCGCGGCGCGCACGCTGGTGGGAATGCGCCGCAGGAAATAGGCGAGCGCCATGATGACCCACGTGCCGGTCAACACCAGCCAGCCGCTGTTGAACGTGTTGACGAGCGCGATGCCGAGCACCGTGCCGGCGATGGTGAGCGGCAGCATCACGAGGACGTCGAGCGCGAGTTGTAGAGCGGCTGCGGCGCCTTCTGCAGCGCGACTGCCATGTGCGCGGTGGTGAAGCCGCCGTAATTGAGCACCGGCCCGCGCGCGGGCGTGAACGCCGTCACCAGCGCCACCACGGCGGGGGCGAGCGACAGCACGACGACCACGACCACGCTCGCCGCGGCGAGCATCGCCGCCGGCCCGCGGATGCGGATCGCCTCGGGCGCGCGCCCCGATTCCATCTGGAACTGGCGCCGCTCGACCACCGTCTTCTGGATCGCGAGCATTGCCACGCCGAGCATCACGAGGAGCGAGGCCATCACCGTCTGCATCTGCGGGTTGCCGCCCAGCTCGCTCACGAACTCGTTGTACGCCTTCACCGCGAGCACCGGGATCTTCGCGCCGAGGATGGCGGGAATGCCGAAGCTGCCGATCACGTGGGTGAAGGTGACGAGCGCGCCGCCGAAGATCGACGGCAGGACGAGCGGCAGCGTGACACCGGCCAGCACGCGCGCGAGGGGGCGCCCCAGGCTCAACGCCGCCTCCTCGAGGCTGCGGTCCACCGCCTTCAAGCCCACGAAGATCATGACGAACGAGTACACGTAGCTGTTCAACGTCATCACGAAGACGAGGCCCCACCACGAGTAGAGCGTGGGAAGCTCGACGCCGAAGGGCTCGAGCCACAGGTTGACGATGCCCTGGCGCCCGAGGATGAGGGTCCAAGCCGCGGCGACCACCACGTCGGGAATGACGAGCGTCACCAGCGGCAGCGCGGCCACCCATGGGGCGAACGCAAAGCGGCAGCGCGCCACCAGCACCGCGAGAGCGCCGCCCACCGCCATCGAGGTCGCGGTGACCACGGCGCCGACGATCAGCGTGTTCCAGAACACGTCGCGATAGCCGCGCGAGGCGAAGAACTTCACGTAGCCTTCGAATCCGAAGCCGCCGTCGGCGCCCTGGAAGCTCCGCGCGAAGGTGGTGGCGAGCGGCCCCGCGAGGAACGCGATGAGGATCGCGAGCGCGACGCACGCCACGGCGAGCCAGGAGGGATCGCGGCGCCAGCGCACCGCCGCGCTCACGGCTCGCCCTCCACGAGGAGCCCGGTCGCGGGGATGCGCAGGAGCACCGCATCGCCACGCTCGTGCGCCTTTCCGTGCTGCACGCTCCACACGTCGACGTGGATCACGCCGGCCGCGGTGCGCACGCGATAGCCGGTGACGCTGCCGCGGAATTCGACGCTTTCGACGACCCCCTCCAACAGGTTGTCATCCCCGGCGCCCGCGAGGACAACGCTCGGGGATCCAATCTCGATCTCCTCGCGACGAAGCGCGATCATGGGCTTGCGCAGCGTGATTGGCTCCCCATCCGCCCCGGGACGACGGGCGGAAACGATCCCGCCGGCCACGCGAAAGCGCCCGGGAGAAATTTCCGCCAGCACCGCCACCAGGTTCGCGCTGCCGAGGAAGTCGGCGGCGAAGGCGCTCCCCGGCGCGGCGTAGATCTGCGCCGGCGCGCCCACCTGCACGATGCGCCCGCGGTCCATCACGGCGACCACGTCGGAGAGCGCGAGCGCCTCTTCCTGGTCGTGCGTCACGAACACCGTGGTGATGCCGGACTCGACCTGCAGCTCGCGGATGAGCGCGCGCAATTCCACGCGCAGCTTCACGTCGAGGGCCGCGAGCGGCTCGTCGAGGAGGAGGAGCTTGGGCGCGATCACCAGCGCGCGCGCCATCGCCACGCGCTGGCGCTGGCCACCGGAGAGCGTGGCCGGGGAGCGTTCGGCGAAAGCCGCGAGCCCGACGCGTTCCAGCATGGAGCGTGCGCGCTCGCGCGCCGCGGCGGGCGAAACGCCGCGCGCCTCGAGGCCGTACATCACGTTGGCGAGCGCGGAGCGGTCGGGAAAGAGCGCGTAATCCTGGAACACCATGCCGACGCCGCGCTTGTGTACCGGCATCGCGGTGACGTCCACGTCGCCGAACCACACGCGCCCGGACTCCGGCACCACGAACCCGGCGAGCATGCGCAATAGCGTGGTCTTGCCGCAGCCCGAAGGCCCGAGGAGGGTGAAGAACCTGCCGCTCGGGATCTCGAGGTCGAGTCCGTCGAAGAGCGGCGCCGCCTCGTAGCGCTGCGTGACGCCTTCGAAGCGGATCCGCATCGCCTACTTCGCGGCGGCGACGGTCTCTTTCCAGGACGCGAGGAAGGCGGGCTGCCCCGCGGTGGCCTTGGCGTCGTCGAGCGCACGCACCTTGATGGTGTCGATGCGCGGCAGGCCGATGCGCGTGGTGTCGATGTCGTCACGCACCGGGCGGCGGAAGAACTTCTGCGCGAGCATCTCCTGGGTCGGCCGGGCGGCGAGGAAATCGAAGAACTTCTTCGCCTCGTCGGGATTCTTCGAGCCTTTCACCAGCGCCATGCCCTCGGGCGCGATGAAGGTGCCCTCCGACGGATAGACGATCTGGATCTCCTTCTGGCCGCCGGCGACGTACTCCTGCGCGGCGTATTCCATCGTCATGCCGACCGCGAACTCGCCCTTCGCCACGCCTTCGTAGACCTGGGAGGCGGTGCTCACGATGGTGGCGTTGCGGGCGATGCCCTTCAGCGGCTCCCTGCCGAGGGTCTCGCCGATGCCCCACAGCGTCGCGTAGGAGGAGCTGGTCTTCTCCGGGTCGCCGATCACCAGGCGGTCCTTCCAGCGCGGGTCGGCGAGGTCGGACCAGGTGCGCGGCACGGGATCGCTCTTCAGCGCGCGACTGTTCACCATGATCACCATCACGTGCGCGTTGGTGCCGAGCCAGAGATCGTCGGGTCCGCGGAAATTCGCGGCGACGCCGGCCGATTCCAGCGAGCGGTACGGCGCGAAGTACTCGCGGTACGCGCCGAGCGCGGGAAAGCCACCCGACCAGAAGATGTCGGCGCGGGGGTTGGCGGCCTCGGCCTTGATGCGCTGCATCATCGCGCCCGTGCTGCCGCGCACCGGCGACACCTTGATGGTGGGATACTTCTTGTTGAATTCGTCCACCACCGTGTTGATGGCCTCGACGCTGTTCGAGGAATACAGCACCACTTCACCGGCGTACGCGTGGCCGACGAGTGCCAGGAGAATGGCGGCCAGCACGAAGCGGAAGAGGAACAAGGGAAATCTCCTGGGGGGCGCGGCGAGGATAAGCCGTCCCTACTATACCGTCCGCATGGGGGGCCTGTGTCAACCAAAGCGCGCTAGGGACGTTGCCCTTACCCGGCCGGCTTTTCGCTTTGTAACAGCCCTTGCGAGCCCCGCGAAACTTCGGTAAACATGAATGACGTTCCATGAAGGAGTCCCTATGAACAAGCCCCTACTGACCGCCGCTTTCGCCGGCGCGCTGGCCTTGGCCGCAATTCCCGCGTCCGCCTGCGATCCCGTTCCCGGCGCCCTCATCGGCGGCGGTATCGGCGCCGCGATCGGCAACGCCCCCGGTGCCGCGGTCGGCGCCCTCCTCGGTTCCGCCATCACCGGCAGCGCCCCGTGCTACGCCTACGGCAGCGAGCCGCGCGCCGCTTACTACGACCGTGGCTATTCCGACCGCGGCTATTACGAGCGTCCGCGCGAGTATGTCGAGCGCCGCTACGAAGCCCCGCGCGAATACGTCGATCGCCGCTACGAGGAGCGCCCGCAGTACGCCGAGCGCCCGCAATACGCCGAGCGCCCGCAGTACGTCGAGCGCCCGCAGTACGTGGAGCGCGCCTACTATCCCCCCGCACCCGCCCGGGGTTACTACGAGCCCGCGCCGGCGTACTACGCGCCGCCGCCCTCGTACTACTACGCTCCGGCGCTGGCCGCGGTGGCCATCGGCGCGCTCGCATTCCCGCGCTACTACTACGGGCGCGCGCACTATCGACGCTGGCGCTAGGCTGCCCTTCGGCAAGTGAAAAAAAGCCCCGCGCCGCGGGGTTTTTTTTCGGGTGAACGCCGGTCAACGGCCCGAGTCCTACAAGCGTTATCCAGACGCAGGCCAAAAGGACCGGAGGATTCGAATGCGCAAGGCACTCATCGGATTGTTGATGGCCCTCACCGCGGCGAGCGCGGCCGAGGCCGCGGTGAACGTGAGCATCGGCATCAACATCCCGGCCTATCCGCGCCTCATGGCGGTGCCCGGCTACCCCGTGTATTACGCCCCCGGAGTGGACGCCAACTACTTCTTCTACGACGGCCTCTACTGGGTCTTCGACGGCGACCAGTGGCTCGCCAGCTCCTGGTACAACGGCCCGTGGCGCGTCGTGGGCCCGGAGTTCGTGCCTCTGTACCTGTGACAGGTGCCGGTGCGCTACTACCGGCGCCCGCCCGCGTATTTCCACGCGTGGCGCCGCGATGCCGCGCCGCGCTGGGGCGATCATTGGGGCCGCGATTGGCAAACGCGCCATGAAGGCTGGGATCGCCGCGACAACCGCGCGCGTTATTCGGCGGCGCCGCTACCCACCTACCAGCGCCAATATTCCGGCACCCGCTATCCGCAGGCCGAGCAGCAGTCGCAACTGCATTCGCAGTACTACAGCTATCAGCCCCGTGAGCAGGCGGTGCGCGAGCACTACCAGCAGCAAGGCATCCAGGTGGCGCCGCAAGCGCAGCGCGCGGAGCGCGGCCAGGGACAAGGCCGCGGCGAGGGCAATCGCGGCGAGGGCAATCGCGGCGAGCACGAAGGACGCGGGCACGAGCGTTAGCGAGGCGCCCGTATAATGCGCGGATGACGCGCAGCATCCTCGAAGAAGGCCGCATCCATCCCGCCGTTCGCGAAAAGGTCGCGGGCTTCAATGCCGCCATCGTGAAGGAGGTCGAGGCCGCCATCGCCGCGAACGACGTGGTGGTGGTCGGCATGGCGATGAACCCCTTTCCGCGCAAGGCGCGCGGGCTCCTCGAGGCCGCGCACATTCCCTACAAGTACCTGGGCTACGGCAGCTATCTCGGCGAATGGCGCCCGAGGAGCGCGCTCAAGATGTGGACCGGCTGGCCCACCTTCCCGATGGTGTTCGTGAAGGGCGTGCTGATCGGCGGCGCAAGCGACCTGCAGCGCCTGCTGGAAGCGGGCGAGCTGAGGGCCCCCGCAAGTTCCCCTTAAGTTTCAGCGGCTAGTGTGCGACCATGGCCACTCCATGAGCGCCCGGATCTCCCTACTTTTGGTCGCGTGGCTCGCGTCTTCGGGCGCCTGGGCCGAGACGGCCTACGTGGCGACCCTGCGCGACTACTCGAACAAGGACATGAGCGGCGTCGGCGGGGCGCTCTACAGCGTCGATTCCAACACCGGCAAGTCCACCCTCATGGCGCCGCTGCGGGTGGGCGGCGCCATCCCCATCGGCCTCACCGGGCTCGCGATCCATCCGCGCACCGGCGTCTTCTACGGCATCACCGCGGGCCTGTCGGCGCAGATCCCGCGCTCGCTCGTCACCATCGATCCCAAGACCGGCAACACTACGCTGGTGGGAAGCCTCAACCACGAGGGAAGCGACATCCGCTTCGACAGCAAGGGCACGCTGTACGTGTGGCTGAACGATCCGCCCGGCCTCGGCACCATCGACGTGGGCACCGGCGCGGCTTCTCCGGTCGGCGCATCGGGATATGCGGAGAGCCTGGGGGGCGGCCTCGCCATCAGCCGCGATGGGATCTACTACGTCTCCGCCACCAACGCCGCCGGCACGCTCGATACCGTGGATCTCGCCAACGGCCACGTCACGGTCGGCCCGCGCATCGTCGGCGCGCCCTATCTCAGCTCGATCAACTCGATGGCGTTCTCGCCCGCGGGCGTGCTGCACGCGGTGAATTCCAACCTCGGCGCCCGAAGCCGTGGATGCTCGCGCTGGGCGCGATGGCCGCGGGGATCGTGCTCGGTTATGGACTCGCGCGCATGACCGGGCCTACGCGGGGCTGACGGGCGGAAGGCGGCGGCGGAACTCCCGCCGCAACAGCATGTAGCTCGCGGCGGCCTGGATCAGCACCGTCGTCACCGACAGGTACCACACCTGCACCAGCTGGAAGCCGGGCTGGCGCGACAGCCACACCGCGGGAACGGCGAAGATCGCGAGGCGCAGCGCCGTGCTCGCGAGCGCGGGCCAGGTGTTGCCGAGGGCCTGGAACAGGCTCGAGCAGGTGAACACCACACCGATCGCGACGAAGTTCCACGAGATCACGCGCAGGAACTGGGTGGCTACGGCGATCACCTCGGGCTCCCGGGTGAAGAACGCGATCATCGATTCGCCGCGCCACTGGCAAAGGAGGGTCATCGCCGCCATGATCGCGCAGCCGGCGAGCGTGGACACGGTGAAGGTCCGGCGCACGCGCTCGAAGAGCCTGGCGCCGTAGTTCTGGCCCGCGATGGGCGCGGCGGCGAAGGCCACCGCCATCGCCGGCAGGAAGATCATCTGCATGATGCGCGAGCCGATGCCGAACCCGGCCTGGGCCGCGGCGCCGAAGTCGCGCACGATCCAGTAGACGACGCCGGTGAAGATCGCGATGAGGAAGAACTCGCCGCCCGCGGGCAGCCCGATGTCGAGGAGCTTCTTCCATGTCGCGACCCGGGGCCGCCATTGCGCGGCGTCGAAGCCCACGTATTTCTCGAGGCGCACGAAGTAGATCGACATCACGAGGACGCCGACCGCGACCGATACCGTGCTCGCGAGCGCCGCACCGGCGACGCCCATGGGCTTGCCCGTGCCCCATCCCGCGATGAGCACGGGAGCCAGGGCCGCGTTCAGCAGCACGGTGAGCATCTGCACCACCATGGTGGGCTTCACGATGCCGGTGCCGCGCAGCGCCGAGCCCATCACCACCAGCGCGAACTGGAGCGCCAGCCCCGGGATGAACCAGTCGAGGAACGTGGTGCCGGCCGCGATGGTGGCCGCGTCGGCGCCGAGAAGGCCCATGTACGCGCCGGCGAGCCCGTAGCCGCCGGCCAACGTCACCGCCGCGCAAGCGATGGCGAGCACCACCGACTGGTTGAAGACGTGGTTCGCGTCCTCACGGTCCTTGCGTCCCACCGCGTGCGAGACGAGGGCCACCGTGCCCACGCCCAGCATCTGCGTGAGCGCGAAGACGACGAACATCACGTTGCCGGCGGCGCTCACGCCCGCGAGCGCCGCGTCTCCCAGGCGCGCCACGAAGTAGAGGTCGACGAAATAGTAGAGCGTCTGCAGCAGCATCCCGAAGGCGATCGGGACCGCCATCTGCACGATGTGACGCGCGATCGGACCCTCGGTGAGGTCCTTCAAGGCTTCAGGTGCTCGGCGAAGAATTTCTCCATGGCGGCGTAGAACTCGAACTGGTTGTCCTCGCCGCGGAAGCCGTGGCCCTCGTCGTCCTTCACCATGTACTGCACCTCGACGCCGCGTTTCTTGAGCGCCTCGACCACCTGGTCGCTCTCGGCCTTGTTCACGCGCGGGTCGCGCGCGCCCTGGGCGATGAAGAGCGGCGTCCTGATGCGATCGGCGTGCAGCACGGGCGAGGTCGCGGCGAGGCGCTCCTTGTCCTTCTCGGGGTGTCCCACCATGTCCTGGAACTTCGGCAGGAAGGGCTTCCAGTACGGCGGGATGGTGTTCATGAATGTGAAGAGGTTGGCCACGCCCACGTAATCCACCGCGGCCGCGTAGAGCTCGGGCGTGTAGACCACACCCGCCAGGGTCGCATAGCCGCCGTAGCTTCCGCCGTAGATGCCCAGGCGCTTCGGATCGGCGATGCCTTGCGCGATGAGCCAGCGCGCGCCGTCGGTGATGTCGTCCTGCATTTTCAGGCCCCATTGCCCGAAGCTCGCCTCCCAGAACCTGCGCCCGTAGCCCGTCGAGCCGCGGAAGTTCATCTGCAGGATGCAGTAGCCGCGGTTGGCGAGGAACTGGACCTGGGGGTTGTAGCCCCACGCATCACGCGCCCACGGGCCGCCGTGCGGATTGACGATGCACGCGAGGTTCTTCGGCTCGCGCCCTACGGGAAGCGTGAGGTAGCCGTGGATGGTGAGGCCGTCGCGGCTCGTGTAGCTCACCGGCTTCATCGGCGCCATCGCCTCGGCGGGGATCTTCGGGTTGATGTCGCCCAGCTTGGAGAGCGTGTCGGCCTTCACGTCGTAGATGTAGCGCGCCCCGGGCGTGCGGTCGTTGAAGGCGGCGACGATGTACTTGTCCTCGGCGCGGTTGGAATTCTGCAGGATGAATTCCATTCCCGGCAGCTTCGCCTTCAGGTGCGCGAACACGTTTTCCTCGTACGGATCGAAGAACCTGCGCTCGGTCTTGTCCTTCACGTAGCTCACCGCCGTGACGCGCTTGCGCGCACGCGACCATTCGACCGCGCCCGCATCGACCTCGGGGTCGACGAACAGCACCTGCTCCACGTCGGGGCGAGCCGGGTCGACCTCGACCATCGCCTTCTTGTCGCGCCCGCGGTTGCTGATCATGTAGACGCGCTTGTTGTCCGCGCTGAACCAGGCCGGGTCGACCTCGGTCTTGTAGTCGGTGGTGATGATCGGCTTCCACTCGCTCTTCTCGTCGGCGCGCTAGAGCGTGATGGTGTCGAGGCCCCGTGAGCGCACCGCCATGCGCACGCGGCCCGCGTGGTCGGTCTGCCAGCCGACGATGTCGCCCGGGTTCTGCGCGACCAGCTCGTCCTTGCCGGTGGCGAGGTCGTAGCGGTAGACGTCGAACACCTCGGGAGTGGAAGTTCTCGTCCCCGCCGAAGTCCTTTTCGTAGAGGATGGTGTCGCTGCCCTTCCAGTAGTAGATGCTGATGTCGCGCGCGGTCTCGCTGGTCAGCTTGCGCGGCTCGCCCACCGGCGTGCTGCCCTCGAGCGCCTGCACGTAGACGTTCATGCGCCGCTGCGCGCCGTCGATCGCGACCGGCTGCATGAATCCCAGGGTCCTGCCGTCGTCGGAAAGCCGGAAGTAGGCGCGCTCCGGGTTGGCGAAGAAATCGCGCAGCGGAAATTGCTTCGGGACGGCGGCGATCCTGTCCGCCACGGGAGCGCCGGTGCAGGCGGCGAGCGCGAGCGCGGCTCCGAGGAGGGTGGGCTGAAGGAAGCGGGGGATGGCGATCATGGCGGGTCCTTTATTTCGCGAGCCCTTCGGCCTTGAGCGCGGCGTGCACCGCCGGGCGGGCGGCGACGCGATCCTGGAACGCGAGGACGTTGGGGAATGGGGAAAGGTCGAGCTTCGTGTAATGCGCCCAGCGCGTGACGGTGAAGAGGTAGGCGTCGGCCACGGTGAAGGTCTCGCCGAAGAGATAGTCGCGGCCGGCGAGCTGCCTCTCGACGAGCGCATAGCGCCGCTTCAGGAGCTCGAGCTTTTCCGCGCGCAGCTCCGGGCTGGTCTTGTCGCTGAAGAGGCTCGAGTACGACTTGTGGATCTCGGAATTGATGTAGCCCAGCATCTCCTGCGTGCGCGAGCGCTCGAAGGTGCCGTTGGCCGGCGCGAGTCCCGAGCCCGGCTTCAGGTCGGCGAGGTACTGGACGATCGCGGGCCCCTCGGTGAGGAGCTCGCCATTATCGAGGCCGAGCGCGGGCACGTAGCCCTTCGGATTCACTTCGTAGTAGTCGTTCTCCGCCACCATGCTGTGGTTCTTCGTGTTGACCTTGACGAGCTCGATCGGGACGCCGGCCTCGAGGGCGACGATGTGGGGCGAGAGCGAGCAGGCGCCCGGGGAGTAGTAAAGCTTCATGGCGTTTCCAGGTCGGGAAGGCGAAAAGTATCTCGCAGATTCAGGGCCAGTGCGCGCTGAAATCGAACGAAAGCTGGCGATGGTGGCGAATCGCGAGAAGGGTGACCGCGCCCGCCCCTGCGGCGTAAAGAATGACGTACTCGCCGTGAGTGAGCTGGCATATGGAAAGATCGCTCCCCGCCTGCCGCGCGATCCGCTCGAAGAGAACCCGACCCTTCACGGAAAGCGGCGCCCTTGCCAGGAAGTCGGTGCCGAGCTCGGGAAAGCTTTCGAGGTTCGGCACGATTTCATCGGACAATCGCGAGATCAGGGCATCGAATGACCCGCAAGGCCAGGCGCCGCGGCGTCACCGCCTGCGCTTGACGCGATACTTGCCCAGAACCTCGCGCGCGGTCGCAACCCGGCCATCGCGCAGGTCTTCAAGGCCGCGCGCGGCTTCTTCCAGCAGCGCGAGGTGAACATGCTCGCGCTCGAGCCGATGGTAGTGATCGAGGCGGCGCGCGTCGACGAGGGCTACGTAGCTCTCTTCGTTGCGGGTGATGATCTTCTCCGCGCCGGAGCGCACTCCTCTGCCAATTCCGTAAGGCGTGCGCGCACCTGGTTGAGCGGCACGATATCGTCGGACTTGATCGCCATGGCCATTCCTTAACGGATTCGTTAATGAATAGCTTACCGCTCCTCAAGGCCGGAGATAAGACCATCCCTGCTGCTGGCGCCGCATGATCTCCACCACGCCGGCGCCGACGTAATTCACGCCCGGCAGGATCTGCTCCCTGGTGACCTTCTGGTTCGCCATCGTGTTCTCGCACGCGACCACGTTCATGCCGCCCAGCACCGATTCGTCGATGCGGTTCGCCACGGCCGAGCCCGCCTTCACCATGTTGAGGCCGGGCCCATAGGCGACGATCTCGATCTCGACATGGGCCGCGCCCAGGTCGGCCTGCAGGTTCTTCGCGTTGTTGAGCGCGAGGTTCCACTTGGCGGGATCGTTGTCGCTCACCTGGATCACGACGCGGTTCTTGGCGGCCTGGGGGAGCGCGGCGCAGCCGCCCATGGCCAGCATCAGGATCACGGCGAACAGATTGAAGGCTTTCATGCGTCCCCCGGCAAGGAGTCCTAGAATACATCCATGGCCGAGATCGACGCCCTGACTTCCGCGCAGATCGAGAAGCTCCTCGCCGCAGCGAAGGCGCGCCCGGAGCTGGTCGCGCTCGAATGGGGCGAATTCGAGCCGGAAGGCTCCGAGCGCGAGGCGCCGGGCGCACAGGCCGAGCCGCGCAGCCTGAAAAGCCTGGTCGAGAGCGATCCGAAAACATACGACGCGCGCCGCGCGAAGATCCGCGACCGTTACGTGAGCGTGCGCTTCGCCGGCGTGGCGCGCTCGGCCGCCGACCTCCAGGATGCGGCGCGCGTGATCAAGGCCTCGCGCCTCGCCTTCGAGGAGGGCCATCCCGACAGCGCGCTCGAGCTCCTCGAGCTCGCCGTCGAGCAGAATCCCTTCGAGAAGTCGCTCTGGCTCGCGGAGCTGGAGATGTCGTTCCTGCTGCGCGACGCGGAGCGCTTCGTCGATTCCGCGCGCGCCTTTCGCGCCGCCCATCCGGCGAGCGCCGAGTGGTCCGAGGTGGAACGCCTGGGCCGCGCCCTCGCGCCCGCGGAAACGCTCTTCGGCGCGCGCCAGGGCCCGCGGGCCCACGAGCACTACGGGCCGTGGCCGAACCTTCCCAACTGGATCCAGGCGCCGTGGGACCTCACCGCCGAAATCGTCGCCGCCGATTTCCGGCGCGCGATGCTGCGCGAAAAGGGCGACGATGGGCGCTAACAAGGAGCTGGTGACGCAGGCCTTCGACAGCGCGGCGGCGCGCGAGCGCTACGAGAAGTCGTACAAGCGCCTTGCCGCCGCCCAGGGGAATCTCGCCTGCGCGGACTTCGCGCAGGCGTTCCTCGACCTGGAAGCGCAGCTCGATGCCGGCATGATCGAGGTGAAGACCGCGATGCTCACCTCGGGCCTGTTCTCCAACGACGACGAGCAGGCGCTCGGCGTCTGGATCTACCGGCAGCACGCCAAGCTCGCGCAGGTCGGCGCGCGCGCGATCCAGTCGTGCCTGCGGGATCCGGGCTTCGACACCTCGCGCACCATGCGCCTGCTCGCGCTCACCTTCCTGCATTCCGGCGAGGCGGTGAAATGGGAGCTGATGGTCGGGCGCCACGACCGGCGCGAATACCGCCTCGGCAACTCGCTCATGCGCATGGCGATCGAGAAGGGCCGCCAGCACGAGACGGGCGAGCTCGTCGTCGACGGCATGCGCCGCGGGTCGAGCATCGAGCAGCTCTTCCTTCGCGTGCATCTCCTCGATCGCTTCACGAGCGGCAACCTCACGCGCCAGCAGATCGAGGTGCTCGACGCGTGGCTGTGGGAGTGGGCCCCTGCGTTGGTCGCAACGGCGCGCTTTCCGGGCGGCGTGGTGCTGCGCGTGGACCTCGACTGCGACCATGGCCTGCGCTATGGGCGCCGCGGCGACGACCGCCCGGCGCTCTACCTGGCGCTCGCCCCGCTCGAAGAAAGGCGCAAGGCGGTCATCAAGGAGCTGCACCGCGGGCGCATCGTGCCCGCGCAGGGCCGCGCCGCGGCGATCCGCGTCGAAGCGCACGTCGCCGTGCTGCAGCAACTGCGCACGCTCTTCAAGGGCGGCGGAAGCGAAGGCTCGCCGCGCGCGGCGCGGCATGCCACGCCCGCGACCCAGGTCGATATCGTGCTGGGACTCCCCGAGATCGCCAACGACGTGCGCGCGGGCCAGGGCCTCGCCGCCGCGCCACCGGCGCCGAAAGCGCCCGCCCGGGGCGTCGATTACGGGGCCGTCTACGACAAGCCGCGCCGCCTCATGACGTCGAAGAACGCGAGCTCCACGGGCTACCTCCTCGAGGCGGCCGAGGACGATGCGCGCGACATCTCCGTGGGCGACCTCATGGGGTTGCGCATCGGCGCGGGCGAGACGCTGGTGCTCGCGCGGGTGATGCGGCGCGTGAACGAGCTGGGCCGCGGCATCCAGCTCGGGGTGCAGCTGCTGTCGGACGCGTCGTGGCCGATCCGGGTGGCGAGCCTCGCGGCGCCCGACGGCACCCCCGAGGAATTCATCTTCGTACCAGGGCCCGATGCTTCGGGGCGCTTCGATTCCTTCGCGCTGCCCTACGGCGTGCTGAAGGACGACGCGCGCTATCGCGTGAAGGCCGGCGCGGAAGAGTACACGCTCGCCTTCAACCGCGTGCACCGGCGCGGGCGCGGCTGGGCGCTGGCGGGCTTCGAGATCATGACCTCGCCTTCTTCTGCACCACGCTGACGGTGCCGTTGTTCTCGAGGATCGCCGAATGGCAGTCGCCGATGTTGGCGCAGCCCGCCTGGCGCAGCGCCGCCTCGAGCTCGTGGTGGGTGAGCTGCGAGCGGCCCATGACGTCCTCGAACAGGCGCCCGTTGTGGATGAGCACCTGCGGGCGCCCCTCGATGATCGCTTCCAGCTTCTTGCTGCGAAAGGTCGCGAAGCCGATCGCGTAGTTGAGCGCGATCAGCGCGGTGGCCGAGATCAACCCGCCGACGAGCGAGTTGTCGCCGCCGTTCATCGAGTTCTGCACGGCGTTGGAGAGCACCAGCAACAGCACGAGGTCGAAGGGCGCGAGCTGGCCCACCTGGCGCTTGCCGGTGACGCGCAGGATGACGAGCAGGAACGCGTAGACCACCAGGGAGCGCACGATCAGCTCCCACCACGGAATGGCCATGTTGAACATGAGGACTCCCGGTTGGGTTGAACCGCGACATATTGCACCCGAATCACTCGGTTCTTCAGCGGGCGAAGGTCCCTTTGAGCTCGGCGCGCTTCATCGCCAGATAGTCGCCCCGCTCCATCTCGTGCAGCTGGCGGGGATAGCGCTCGATCGCCGAGTACCAGTTGCCGAGGCTCGTTTCCAGCCGCGCCTCCTGGGGAGCCGATTGCGCGTCGAGGTAGGCCTCCACGGCAAGGTAGTAGCGCATGGTGTTGCGCTCCACGACGCCGCGCATGCCGCCCATGTAGCGCGGCGTGCCGTCGGGCTCGTTGCCGATCACGGTGAATCCCACCTTGCTGCGCCCGAAGGTGACGAGGTAGGCCTGCATTGCGACGCGCGCGATCACGCCGTAGGAATACGAATACGACATGTGGATCGAGGTGTGCGCCTCGTCCATGGGCGCCGCCTCGAGGAGGATGCGGTAGTTGCTGGTGCCGACCGGCCCTTTTTCGGCATCGAGCCTCACGCGCAGGGCCTCCGGCGTGTCCTCCACCAGGCTGTAGATGAAGCTTGCGCGGTATGCCGCGGAGGCGGGCTGGTCGTACTTGCTGACCACGCCCACGGCGAGAGAGACGCCGGCGCCGTCGACCAGAAGCCGGCACTCCTTGGTGTCGAGATGCAGCATGAGGATCTCGCACCAGTGCTGCGGATCCTTCAGCGCCGCGGCGGTCGACGCGAAGGGATGCCCGACTGCCGCGTGGATCTCGCCGGCGATGCCTTCCGGGCCGTCGCGGGATTCGATCGAGAGCGCCGGCGCGCCCTCGCCCGCCGCGAATCCCGCCCCCAGCAGGGACATGGCGCACGCGGCGCTGCGCAGCAACCTCACAGCCAGTACGCCCATGCCCGCGCGCTCACTTCCTTCACGTGGTCGGCGAGCGGGCGCCGTGCCCAGTTCTCCCTCGTGATCTCGTTGGAGACCAGGATGTCGGCGTCGAACATGGCCTGCATCTGCGCGCCGAACTCGGGCCCGAGGACCACGGCGTTGATCTCCTGGTTGTGCAGGAAGCTGCGCCGGTCCAGGTTGGCGGAGCCGACCGTGGACCACACGCCGTCGATGAGCGCGGTCTTGGCGTGCAGGAGCGGACCGCGGCGCTCGTAGATCTTCACGCCGCTCGCCAACAGGTGCTCGTAGTGCGATCGGCCCGCGTTGAAGACCATCCAGTTGTCGGTGTTGCTGGGCAGGACGAGCCGCACGTCCACGCCACGCGCGGCGGCGTCGACCAGCGCCGTGAGCAGTTGCGGGTCGGGCACGAAATAGGCGTTGGTGATGCGCACGCTCGTCTCGGCGCTGTCGATGGCGGAGACGAGCGTCGCGTAGATGAGGCTGTAGGCGTCGTCGGGCGAGCTGCCGATGGCGCGCACCACCTCGCCGCCGCTGTTGGTGGCGGCGGGAAAGAAGTTGCGCGGCTTCATCGGCGCGCCCTTCTGCGTCTCCCAGGTGGTCATGAAGAGCTTCTGGAAATCGGCGACCACCGGGCCTTGCACCTGCAGGTGCGTGTCGCGCCACGGGGCGCTCGCGCCCGCCTGGCCCTTCGATCTCAACGCGTCGGACCCGGACGAATAGACGCCGCTGATGTTGACCCCGCCCACGAACGCGGTCTTGCCGTCGACGATGAGGAGCTTCCTGTGGTCACGGTTGGCGACCTGCCAGTGCTTGTTGCCCGCGAGCGGGTTGATCGGGTTGAACTCCAGCACCTGCACGCCGGCATCGGTGAGGCCCTTGAAGAACTCCTTGGTCGAGCCGTTCGACCCCACGCTGTCGTAGATGAGCGTCACCTGCACGCCGCGTGCCTGCCTGGCGAGGAGCGCATCGGCGAATTTCTGGCCGATCTCGTCGTCCTCGAAGATGTAGCTCTCCATGTTGATGTGGTCGGTCGCGCGGGCGATGGCCGCGAACATCGCCGAATAGGTCGCCGCGCCGTTCTGCAGCAAGACCACCTTGTTGCCCACCGTGAGCGGCGTGCCGACGATGCCTTCCTCGAGCGCGAGGTGGCGATCGAAGATGCGGTCCGCGAGTCGATGGTGGGCAACGTGTTGCAACCGCCCAGCGCGGCCAGCGCCATTGCGGTAAATAATGCTTGGGTGATTTTCACGACGATGCCTCGCGTTGCGACTCGATGCCGAAGGCTACCGTAGTTCCCCGCCAAGGTCTGTGCGGTGTCGTACCATGGGGCCATGACCATCCCCACCGACATCAAGAGCATGGCCGTGTTCTGCGACTTCGAGAACGTGGCCCTGGGCGTGCGCGAGGCGAAGTACGCGCAGTTCGACATCAGCAAGGTCCTCGAGCGCCTGCTCCTCAAGGGCAGCATCGTGGTGAAGAAGGCCTACTGCGACTGGGAGCGCTACAAGGAGTTCAAGGCGCCCATGCACCAGGCATCCTTCGAGCTGATCGAGATCCCGCACGTGCGCCAGTCCGGCAAGAATTCCGCCGACATCCGCATGGTGGTCGACGCGCTCGACCTCTGCTACACCAAGGCGCACGTCGACACCTTCGTCATCGTGAGCGGCGACTCGGACTTTTCCCCCCTGGTGAGCAAGCTGCGCGAGAACGACAAGACCGTGATCGGCGTGGGCGTGAAGAAATCCACTTCCGATCTCCTGGTGGCCGCGTGCGACGAGTTCATCTATTACGACGACCTGGTGCGCGAGCAGAAGCCGCGCAAGCCCGCCGCGCGCGCCAAGCCCGCCAAGAGCTCTCCTTCTCCCTCGGGGGAGGGCCGCGCGGAAGGTCCCGGCGCCGCCGACAAGCAACAGGAAGCGATCTACCTGGTGCTGGAGACCGTGGAAGCCCTGGCCGACGAGCGCGGCGAGGACGAGACCATCTGGGGCTCGATGGTGAAGCAGGCGCTGAAGCGCCGCAAACCCGGCTTCAACGAAAGCTACTATGGCTTCCGCTCTTTCAACCAGCTCCTCGAGGAGGCGCGCGCCCGGGGCCTGCTCGACCTCGAGCGCGACGAGAAGTCCGGCGGCTACGTGGTGCGCACCCCGCGGGAGTGACCCGGAAAGAGGGCCGGCCCCAGACCACGTACAATGGGGGCTCAGGTCATCAAAGTGAAGTTTGAGTACCCTCGGCCCGCCTCACGGCGGCGTTTGAAGTGGCAGTCAATTCCCTTCCTTGATCGTCGTGACCCGTCTCCGGGTCGGGTATCGCCCGGATAATCGATATGAGGAATTGAAAATGGCTTCTGGCACCGTGAAGTGGTTCAACGACGCGAAGGGCTTCGGCTTCATCACCCCGGACGATGGCGGCAAGGATCTCTTTGCCCACCACTCCGAAATCCAGGGCACCGGATTCAAGTCGCTCAAGGAAGGCCAGAAGGTCGAGTACGAACCGACCCAGGGCCAAAAGGGTCCGGCGGCCGGGAAGATCCGGCCTCTCTGATGACCGAAGCCACGAAGGTCACGGGCATCGTCCGGTCGTATAACGACTCCAAGGGCTTCGGCCTCATCACACCGGACCTCGGCGGGCCGCCGATCTTCGTGTATTCGTCCGCGATCCGCACGCCCGGGGTGAAGAAGCTCAAGGTCACCCAGCGCGTGGAGTACGAGGTCGAGATTCGCCCCGAAGGGCCTGCGGCGGCGAACCTGCGCACCCTCGCGTAAGCGAGGTCAACGCAACGGCGTAGTGGGGCGTTGGTCGAAAATGCAGATGAAGCGTTTCGTCCTCGCCCTCCTTCTTGCTGCCGCCGCGGTACTCCCCGCGGCGGCGCAAACCTATTACGACGTCGATGTCGACCTCCCGGCCTACCCGGAGATGCAGCCGGTGCCGGAATCGCCCGTGTATTACGCGCCCGGGGTCGACTCGAATTATTTTTTCTACGACGGCCTCTACTGGGATTTCTACAACGACGCCTGGTACTCGAGCGCCTGGTACAACGGCCCGTGGCAGTTCGTCGATCCGGTCTACGTGCCCACGTACATCCTGTGGGTGCCGATCCGCTTCTACCGCCGCCCGCCGGCGTACTTTCGCGCATGGAACGCCGGGCGCTCGCCGCGCTGGAGCGAGCATTGGGGCCGTGACTGGATGAATCGCCAGCCGCCGCCGCAACCGCAGCAGCACGTCGGGGGCCGCCCGGAACGAAATCCCGCCGAACGGCACTAACGGGAGCAATCCCTCCGTGGAGGATCTCCCGTGCGCCATCGAATCGCCGTCCTTGCCGCGCTGCTCTGCTTCCTCACCCCCGCGCTCGCCCAGCTCAGCATCAATTTCGGATCGCCGGGCGTAAACATCGGGGTCCATCTCGGGGCCTATCCCACCCTGCAGCGCGTTCCGGGCTATCCGGTCTACTACGCGCCGGGCGTGAACTCGAATTACTTCTTCTACGACGGCCTCTACTGGGTCTACCAGGGCGACAACTGGTACGCGAGCCACTGGTACAACGGGCCGTGGTATCTCGTCGACCCGATGGAGGTTCCGCTTTACGTGCTGCGCGTTCCGGTGCGCTACTACCGCCATGCTCCCGCCTATTTCCGCAGCTGGCGCGCGGACGAAGCGCCGCGCTGGGGGCAGCACTGGGGCTCATCGTGGGAGTCGCGCCGCCGCGGTTGGGACCAATGGAACCGCTCCTCGGCCCCCGCTCCCGCGCCGCTGCCGACCTACCAGCGGCAATACACCGGCAGCCGCTATCCGCAAGCCTCCCAGCAGGCGGTGATTCAAACGCAGAACTACCGTTACCAGCCGCGCGACGAAATAGCGCGCCAGCAATTCCAGCAACAGAGGACGCAGGCGCAATCCGCGCCGCCGCAACCGCAGGCGCAACCGCAACCGCAGCCGCAACAAAACCAGGTGCCGGCGCGTGCGCGGCAGGAACCGCGTGCGCAGCCGCAACTTCCGCCTCAACTGCAGCAACAACAGCAGCCACTGGAGCAACGCCAGCAGCGGCAGCAACGCCAGCCGCAACCCGCACAGCCGCAACAACAGCCGCAGTCACAGCCGCAACAACAACCGCAACAGCAGCAGAACCCGGCGGCAAGGCAAGCCCGTCAGCCACAACCCCAGCAGCAGCAGCAGCAGCAACAACAACAGCAACAGCAACAGCAACAGGAAAAGCCGCAGCAGCACGAGAACAAGGGACAGGGACAGGGGCAGGGCAAGGGCAAGGAGGAGAACAAGGGCCAGGGCAAGGACAACAAGGAGGAAAAAGGCAAGGATCGCTAGCTTGAAATGGGTGGCCCCGGCATCCACCTGCGGGGCATGCCACTCGTTTTCATCGCGGGCGTCGCGGCACTCGTCATCGCCTGGCTGGTCGCCCAGCCCTACCTGGTGGAAAGAAGGCGAAGGAAGGTGCGCGCGCGGCCCTTCCCCGCGGCGTGGCACGAGATCCTCGAACGGCGCGTGCCTTACGTGCGCCGCCTCCCCGCGAATCTGCGCCGCCAGCTCGAGCGGCACATGCAGGTCTTCATCGCGGAGAAGCGGTTCCTCGGCTGCGACGGCCTCGAGATCACGCAGGAGATGCGCGTCTCAATCGCCGCGCAGGCCTGCCTCCTCATCCTCAATCGCAGGACGGATTACTTCCCGAACCTGAGCCAGATCCTGGTCTACCCGGGCGCATTCATCGTCGAGCGCCTGCGCGCCGAACCCTCCGGCGTCCTGCAGGAGCAACGGCACGCGCTTTCCGGAGAATCGTGGACCCACGGCCAGGTGGTGATCTCGTGGGAAGACGCGCTCGAGGGCGCCGCCATCGTCGACGACGGCAGGAACGTGGTGATCCACGAATTCGCGCACCAGCTCGACCAGCAGAAGGGCTATGCCAACGGCGCGCCCTGGCTCGGCCGGCGCGATCGCTACGCGCGCTGGTCGCAGGTGATGCTCGGGGAATTCGCGCGGCTGCAGGGGGAGGCGGCGATGCAGCAGCCCTCGCTATTCAGCCATTACGGGGCGACCCATCCCGCGGAGTTCTTCGCGGTGGTCTCGGAAGTCTTCTTCGAGCAGCCGCGGCAAATGGCGGCGATGCATCCCGCGCTCTATGAAGAGCTTCGCGGCTTCTACCGCGTCGATCCTTCGAGCTTCGCGCCCTAGGCCACCAGCCACTTCGCGAACGTCATCCACGCGGCGGTTTGCGAGAATGCGAGCCGCCCGATCTGCCCCACGACGATGAAGGCCAATCCCGCGCCGAACACGGGATGGAGCCTGCGGTTCTTCAAGGTATCGAACGCGATGCACGCGAGGATCACGGCGTCAGTGAGCGCGAAGAACGCGAGCGGCCCTCCCGCCTGCACGAAATCGAAAGGAAGCCTCGCCATCGCCGGCGTCAGCATGGCGACCGAGGCGAGCAGCATGAGGCGCTTGTGGTACGGGCCGCGCTTGCGCATCAGGATGGCGGCGGTGACGAGCACCGCGAACACCAACATCTCCCCGATGGGCAACACCAGGAAGACGAGCGGCGCAACGCCGGTGGGCGCGGCGCCGGCCCGCGCCGAGGCGATCCCCAGCGCCGTCCCGACCACCAGCACGAGAAGCGCGAGAAACACGCCCGCGACGCCGAGCCTGCGATGCACCGCCGTGCGTCCGGTGGCGACGAGCCTCACCTGCACGAAGAAGAACACGAACCAGGCGGTCATCACCAGGCCGTGCAGGTGCTTCAGCGCCGAGAGGTCCGGCGCGCCGAACGCGGCCTTCAAGTAGTACGTGCGCGCGAATCCCGCGAACACGAAGAAGAGCGCGGCGAGCGCGGCCCACGTGTAGATGGAGCGCTCGCGTGGGGCGCGGGCCAGAGGGATATCGAGGGGTGTGCTGACCATGGAGCCTGCGATCATCGCATATCAGACGGCGCGGCCCTTTCCCTTGAGAAAGGGATCGAGGTCGATGCGCCCGTCGCTGCCGTCGATTTCGAGCTGGATGCGCTCGAAGGTCCAGGTGCCCATCTGCTTGGTGGCCTGCAGGTAGATGGTGCCCTTCCCCTTGCTTCCCCGCACCGGGATGGAGAGCTGCGCATCGCCCGAAGGGCCCGACACCCTGATGCTTCCCATGGGAAAGCCCGGCTCGATCGGCAAGCCGAGAAGCGCCGTGGCCTCGACATTCGCGTTCACCCTCGCGAGCGCCAGCTGGTAGACGTCGGAGCTCTTGAAGAGGGCGACGATGGAGAAGAAGATCGCGGCGCCGAGGCCGGCAAGCGCGAGCACGACCACACCCAGGATGACCCAGGTGCGCCGTGCATTATTGCTCTGCGAAACCGGAGCCGGCGGTGCGGGCTTGGCGGACATGTTCGGCGTAGTATGACCCGTTCGTTCACCCGGGGAGAGCAGCCATGGCAGCCGTCGAAGTGGGAGCGGGAGTGGGAGTCGGGCGCAGGGCGGTCGCGATCATCATCGATTCGGTCCTCTTGTTCATCGTGGGTTACGCCATCGCATTCGCTACCGGGCAGGCCACCTCGGACGGCTTCAACATCCATGGCGCGCCGGCGTTCCTGTGGCTCTTCATCGGCCTCGCGTATTTCATCGTGATGGAGGCCACCCAGGGCGCCACGCTCGGCAAGAAGGCGATGGGCCTGAAGGTGGTGAAACAGGACGGCACGAAGATGGACTGGCAGGCCTCGATCGTGCGCAACATCATGCGCATCATCGACGGGTTGTTCTTCTACCTGGTCGCCGCGATCGCGGTGTGGGTCTCGAAGAACAAGCAGCGCCTGGGCGACATGGCGGCGCACACCCTCGTGGTCAAGGTGCAGCCGTGAAATCCGGCGCCGCCGCGGTGGCGCTCGCGGCGGCGGCCGTCTTCGCGCTCCACCCTTCGCAAAGCACGGCCGGCTCGCCGCGCTTCGCGGACATCGTGCTGTCCGACCAGAAGGGCGGCGCCGCGAAGCACACGTTCAAGCCCGACACGGCGAAGGTCTACCTGCACGCCAAGCTCGAGGACGTGCCGAGCGGTTCGACGGTGAAGAGCGACTGGATGGCGGAGAAGACGCAGGTCGCGCCGCCCAACTACAAGATGGACAGCGTCGAGCTGAAGATCGGGCCGCTCATCAACAGCGTCGACTTCAACATGAGCAAGCCCACCAAGGGCTGGCCGCCGGGCGACTACCGCGTCGACCTCTTCATCAACGGCAAGGCCGCGGGGAACGTGAAGTACAAGATCGAGAAGTAGGCGGCTACGCTACTTCTTCGGGGCGCCCTGCGTGGGCGCGGCCGATGCGCCCGGCGCCTCGCCCTGGTAGCCGCCGATGAGGCTCTTCATCGGGCAGACTTTGAACATGGCGCATTTCGGGCAGCCGACGGCGATCGCGACGGGGCAGATCTTCATTGTGTTCTCCCTGGAGTGATTCGGCTGCCATCGTACCCTACGCTACAATCCGTCGATGAACCCGAGAGGCATGTGGGCGCGCGTGGCGGCTCTTGCCGGGCTGCTGCTCGCGGGCGTGGGCTCAACCCATGCGGAGCCCTTCAATTACCAGGACCTATGGTGGGCGGGGAGCCAGGAGAACGGCTGGGGCTTGAGCATCTCGCAGCAGGGCAGCACGCTCTTTACAGTGATGTACATCTACGACGCCGCGGGCAAGCCGCGCTGGGTCGTGATGCCCGGCGGCACCTGGAACGCAGCCAACAACACTTATAGCGGCTCGCTCTACAGTCCCACCGGCACGCCCTTCACCCACTACGATGTCATGCGCTTCGTGCCCGGGGCGCCGGTCGGCAACGCAACGCTCGAATTCTCCAGCGGCAACACGGCGACGCTGAGATACGCCATCGACGGCGCGAGCGGCACCAAGGCCATCACGCGCCAGGTGTTCGGCGCCGGTTCCGCGATCGGCAATTACACCGACCTCTGGTGGGGCGGCGCGAGCCAGAACGGCTGGGGCATCTCGCTCACCCAGCAGGGAACGAACCTCTTCGCGGTCTGGTACACCTACGACGCGCAGGGAAAGCCGGCCTGGCTGGTGATGCCCAATGGGCGCTTCACCACGAGCACCGCGGTAAGCGGAACGCTCTATCGCACCAACGGCTCACCGTGGATCGGCGCCGTTTACGATCCGAGCCGCCTGCAGGTAGCGGAGGCCGGGAGCCTCACCTTCACCTTCGCCGACAGCAACACCGCGACAATGCGCTACACGGTCGATGGCGCCGAGGCGAGCGTCGCGATCAGCCGCCAGGTCTACGGCAACGCCGCGCCCGCCGCGATCTCGAGCTTCGCCAAGCTGCAGGAGCGGGTGATCGCGCCGGCCTGCCTGAGCTGCCACACCGCGGGGCACCCCTATGCCGTCCAGTCGGGGCTGGTGCTCGATGCGCCGGTGGCCTACGGCAACCTCATGAACGGCGCGGTCAAGGATGCCGGCGCCAACGCGCAGGGCATCAGGAAGCTGGTGGCGCCGCGCGACGTGAACGGGAGCTTCTTCCACAGGAAGCTCCTCCTGTGGGATCCGAGCCAGCCGCAGTCGTTCGGCTCCGCGATGCCGCTCGGCAACACGTCGTTGAGCGCGGGCCAGCTGGAGTTCATCAGGCAGCGCCCTTGATGGCGCCCGCCGAAGGCAAGGGCCTGCAGGTGAGGATCGAGCCCTTCGAGGTGCAGCCCCACTTCGAGCGCGAGCTCTTCATCTATCGCGCGCTCGGCAACGCGGCCCCGATCTACGTGACGCGCATGGAAACGCGCATGCGCTCGAATAGCCACCACTTGCTGCTCTACGATTTCCAGGCCACCACGCCGGCCTCCGTGATCCCGCCCCTGGACGTGATTCGCGATATCCGCAATCCGGACGGCACGCTCAATTTCGCGAACGTCGTGCCGATGGCCTATCACGTCTTCTTCGGCGGCTCGATGACGCCCACCGGCGGCTACGCGTTTCCGCCCGGCGTGGCGCTGCGCCTGCCGGCCCATGCCGCGCTCGATTTCAACGTGCATTACGTCAACACGTCCTCCGCGCCGATCATGGGCGAGGCCTACGCGAACCTCTATACGGTGGAGCCCTCGCAGGTGCAGCAGGTGGCGAGCACGATGAACCTCGCGAACTTCAACCTGCAGCTGCCGGCGATGCAGCGCACCACCGTGACCAAGACCTTCCCTTTCTCGACCCCCACGCGAATATTGGTGCTGACCTCGCACATGCACAAGCTGGGCGAGCGCTTCCAGATCCGCGTGGCGGGCGGCGCGCGCGACGGCGAGCTGGTCTACGACAACGACGACTGGGAGCACCCGCGCGTGGTCACCTTCGATTCGCCCATCATCCTGCGGCCGGGCGAGGGCCTCACCTCGATCATCACCTACAACAACACCACCAGCCATACGGTCTCGTTCGGCCTCACCAGCGAAGACGAGATGGGGATCATTTTCGGCTACACGTACTGACCCACCCTCACTCCTACCCGCGATGGTGAGGTGTCACGAGGAGTCGTTGGGCTATCGTATCGGCCTTGCCCCCTGGATAGGAGAACCGCGATGCGATCGTCCAACTCCTCCGGCCCGCTTTCCGCGCGCGCGATTTCCGGAACCTACGTCGTGCTGCTCGCCTGGGACCTGGCGCCGGCAGCCCGCGCGGGGCTGCGCGGCTTCGCGATCTCGCACGAGGTCGTCGGCAGCGGGAAGCCGCCCGCGCTTCTCGAGGGCATCAAGTATTTCAAGAGCCTCGTGCCCGCCCCGGTGAAGGGCGACACCTACCCCAGCGACAAGCATCCCTTCCAGACCTTCCTGTGGTCCGACTACGCCCTCGATCCCGACGTCCCCCACAAGTTCACGATCGTGGCGCTCTACGGCGATCTCGCGGCGCTCGAGCAGCGCCATGGCGTCGCCATCGACATCCGCACCGAGAAGGCGAACGACGGGCACCACGGCGTATGGTTCAACCGCGGCGCCATCGCGAGCCACGCGCTCTCCAAGCAGTTCCAGAACAAGCCCGTGACCAAGGCGATGTTCAATACGGTGGACGCCCAGGGGCATCCCGTCGACAAAGAGGTGCGGTGGCTCTCGCGCGGCCTGGAGGAGGCGTGCCTCGACTTCATTAATGGAGCGAAGGCGGGCGAAGCGCTGCGCGTATGCGCCTACGAGTTCACCTACCCGCCGGTCCTGGATGCGCTCGCCGCCGCGCTCGCCCGCAGCGTGGACGTGCGCATCGTGTATCACTACACCAAGAAGGCCAACGACGCGAACCTGAAGGCGGTGACCGCGGCGGGGCTCAAGACCAAGGTGAAGATCAACGGCACGATGCAACAGGTGCTCTTCCAGCGCACCCGGACCTCGATCCCGCACAACAAGTTCATCGTGAAGATCGTCGCCCACAAGCCGGCGCAGGTGTGGACGGGCTCCACCAACTTCACCGACACCGGAATCTACGGCCAGTCGAACGTGGGGCATCTGGTCACCGATCCCGCGGTCGCGCAGACCTATCTCGACTATTGGGCGGTGGTCGCCAAGGACCTCACGCACTCGAACCAGATGAAGGAAACCGTCGCGCTCACGCCCAACCCCGGCAACGTCCCCGCGCCCCACTCCGTCCTCCCGTTCTACTCGCCGCGCATCGCCGACAACATGCTCGACTGGTATTCACAGCGGATCGACGACGCAGCGACGCTGGTGATGATGACGATCCCCTTCACGGTGTCGCCGACGATCCTCGCGGGATTCGACCAGGAGCTGCCCAGCCTGCGGCTCGTGATCCTCGAGGACGAGCCCACCAAGGAGGTGAGGGACGCCGAAAAGCGCCACCACGGCAAGCTCGCCTTCTCGAATGGCGCCATCCTCGGCAAGAGCTTCATCAAGTACAAGGCCGGCGCGGGCGGAGCGAAGGTGGGGCCCATCCCGAACTCGCCGTTGGACAAGTGGTTCATCGACGAGGAGCTCGCGCGCCCGGTCAACTCCGGCCACGTCTTCTTCGTGCACACCAAGTTTCTGCTCGTGGACCCGCTCTCCGACGATCCGCTGGTGTGCTCCGGATCGGCCAATTTCTCGAAAAACTCGCTCATCGCGAACGACGAGAACATGCTGCTCATCCGCGGCAATACGCGCGTCGCCGACATCTACCTCACGGAGTTCGACCGCATCTTCCGCCACTTCTACGCGCGCGACGCGATCAACCGGGTGGCCACCAAGCCCGGCCAGAAGAATCCGCTCGAGCTGGACGAGGGATTCACCTGGATGGACGCGAACTTCAAGGACGGCTCGTACAAGAACAATCGGCGGCTGTTGTTCTTCCCGGACCCGAACGTCGCGCCGCCGAAATCGTGGCCCACGAAGGCCGGGGCGGATCCGGACGCGTTCGCCGACGAGGCCGAGCGCGCCAAGGAAAACAAGAAGAACAAAAACCCCGCCTAGAATGCCGGGGAGAGGGTCAGTTCGGCGTCGCCTTCACGTCGATATCGCCTTTCAAGACAGGGCCCGTGCCGTACGCGACGCGCCCGCCCGCGCCGTTGAACACCAGGAAGCTCACCACATCCGGTGTTCCCTTGTTCGCCGCGGCCGCTTCACGATCGCGATTGCTGGCGACCATGAGCCAGAAGCGGCACCCGGGAGCGCCTTCCGCCTTGCAGCGTCCGTTCACATACAGCGTGGGTGTGCTCTTCCCGGTAGACGTCACCTGCTCGATCGCCGTGCTGACAAGGTTGCCCGAGACGATCGAATCCGACATGTTGATGTTGTTGATCTGGACCGAGCCCGTCGGATATCCGCTTTTCTGATCGCACCTCAGCTCGACAACGACTTCGAACGAGCCCTGATGCTGGGCATCCGCGCGGCTCTGGATCACAATCGCGGCCTTGCCAGTAGCCAACGTGTCGTTGCAAACCTGCAAGGTGGGAATTTGGGGTTGCTGCAGCTGCGCGTGTAACGGGACGGCGGCGCCCACCAGAAGCAACGTGAACATGGCGCGTAGTGCGACGGGATTGTTTGCGTTCATTTGTCACCTCCCTTCTGCCGCGATAGTCCGCCGCACGCTTTGACAAGAGAACTACCCGTCGAGGTGGGATCGGAATTTCACCCCTTGAGCGCCGCGAGATGCCGTGGTCCTTCTACGACTTGATGCCGGCCGCCTTGATGATCGGCCACCACTTGTCGATCTCCGCCTTGTGGTGGGCGCGCAGGGCCTCGGGCGTCTGCTGGTTCGCGGGCGGGATTTCCTGGCCCAGGTCCTCGAGCTGCTTCCTCACCGCCGGGTCGGCGAGCGCCTCGCGCGCCGCCGCGTTCAACTTCGCGATCGCGAGGCGCGGCGTGCCCTTGGGCACCCAGAGCGCGTGCCAGATCGACATGTAGAAGCCCGGCATTCCCGCCTCGTCCACGGTGGGGATGTCGGGCGCGGAGGCGAGGCGCGTGGGCGCGGTCACGGCGAGCGGGACCACGCGGCCCGCGCGCGCCTGCACGAGCGCGGTCGCGGCCTGCTCGAAGGTGGCGTTCACGTGGCCGGCGATCACGTCCTGCAGCGCGGGGCCGGAGCCCTTGTAGTGGATGATGTTGAGCGGGGCTCCGGCGCGCGTGCCGAAGTCCACCGCCATCACGTGCGACGGCGTTCCCGGGCCGCCCGTGCCCGAGCTCACCTTGCCCGGGTTGGCCTTCACGTAGGCAAGCAATTCCTTCAGGCTCTTCGCCGGCACGCCCGGATTCACGACGATCACCTCGGGATTGCTGGCGATCATCGCCACCGGCTCGAAGTCGTTCACGTAGTCCGCCTCGACGCCCTGCACCGCGGGCGCGAGGACGTGCGTGCCGACGTGGCCGATGGCGAGGGTGTAGCCGTCGGGCGGCGCGCGCATCACCTTGTTGTTGGCGATGATGCCGCCCGCGCCGGCGACGTTCTCGACCACGATCGTGCCGCCGAGCGTCTTGCCCATGCGTAGCGCAAAGATGCGGGCGAGCGTATCGGTGGGGCCGCCCGCGGCGAAGGGCACGACCAGGGTGATCGGGCGGTTGGGATAGTCCTGGGCGAATGCGCCGACGGCGGCGCTAGCTGCGAAGAGTGCTGCGATGCGGCGAAGCGTGCGGGTCATCGTGGTATCCCTCCTGTCACATCCCCAACTGCGCCATCAGAAACGCGTAGGCGTCGGCGTCCTGCTCCACGCGCGTGTTCATCGAGGTCCCCATGCCGTGCCCTGTATCCATGCTGACGCGAAGCAGCACGGGCCGACCCGATGACGTCGCCGCCTGGAGCCGCGCCGCCATCTTGCGCGAATTGTAAGGATCCACGCGCCCGTCGTTCTCCCCGGTG